>ENA-OWPA01000331-OWPA01000331.1-bioreactor-metagenome-genome-assembly--contig:-NODE-331-length-72418-cov-8.998728_pt1 | contig 72418 bp, 75 predicted proteins | sample MGYA00238139_ERZ651803 | MGnify/ENA primary metagenome ERZ651803 (study PRJEB26909, sample SAMN07631231) | bioreactor metagenome | isolation source: Switchgrass digestor | place: USA: Dartmouth...
GAAAACAGGTCTTATACGATGTCCACAAGCGTAACTTCGGGGGCTTCCCTCCCTACAATTCATCTCCCTCCTTCACTTCGTTTAGAGGAGGGAGTATTCTTGCTTAATATTAGATAAAAATAGAGAAGCATGTGTAAGAAAAGCACATGCTTCTTTTTATGTAAGAAGCGGTTTTAATTATTCTCCTCTTTTATCCTATTCTATGGCGTATTTCTTGTCTTTTCTTTTTCTGTGATTTCTTTTAACCTCTTGCAATATCTCCCGAATGCTTCATGTGTATCTTTTACAACGCCGATTTCTTCTAATAAACTTTCTGCTTTTGAAAAAGAAATTGCTTTAAAATGAATTGCTGTCATAATAGCAACGATTCTTGTTTCTGTATCCATAGTTGTGTCATTTGCAAGTTTTGCAATTAAATATCTATCCTTTTCTTCATCAAAATATAAACCATATATACTTAAGGACGAAGCCATTAAACCACCCCTTATAAATAACTTTATAAAATTAGTATAATAAATATAAATATATAAGTCAATGGAAATATAGAGGATTTAATTTTTCTTTATATAAATATATAGATGTTTACATATACTATTATCAAAAGAAAGGAATGAGTTACATGAGCAAGATTTGTTTCACAGAAGAAATAGTTCATTCAAAGTTTTACAATTCTAAACCCAAATTCGTAGAGAGGGATTATCGTATAGTTGTTCCTGCTTATGTTTTCAAATACGCAGGCACATGCTATGTTGGATAATCAACTCAACAAGAAAAGTTCCCTATCTCTGTATAGGGAACTTTTCTTGTTTGGTTAATAAAAAATCCAATTCATTATTTTCTTAAAAAAGTGGGATATTCCTAATAAGTACCCATTATGTATAAGACCTGGAATTAAAACAGAAACAAGTATAGCAGTAATAACTGCTGTAATAATAACAATATGAACGCCTTTTATAACAGTAAGATTCTTTTTCTTCCTCATGAATACCCCCTCCTTATTATAAATTCGTTTATATAAAAATCTACTCCTCCTATTTAAAAATAATTTAACAAATTTAATTTATTTTTTATAAACAAATCTACGAATGTACCCTTCCTCTGCTTGTTTTAAGAAATCTTCTTCTATTCTTTTTCTTTCTTTACCTATATCTTTACCTGCTGCTACTTCTTTCAGATGTTTTTTCAATTCTTCAAGTGTATAACCCTTTTCAATATCATTATCCCTCATATGTTTTTCAATTAGCAATAACTGCATTAACATTTCTTCATGGCAGGTTATAGTGAAGGGAGTTACAAAATCATCTTCATTGTTGAAATAACACTCTTTTGGAGGAAGCGTTTTAATAATTCTCCTTAATTCATCTATTGCTTTGTTAGTATCAGCAGATAATTGCTTCCGCAGTAACGTAAGAGCGTCTGCACCTCTCCAATCTATTAAATCCTTGGTATCCTTAAAGCATGGAGAATTTAGAAACGCCTGCGAAGAGGTAGTGTCATATAATCTTGGATGATTTGATTTATATATACGACCACTCTTAATATATACCTCATTCTTTTGAGCCTCTCCTCCCCATAAGAACCATGTAATATTGGGATTAGAAGCAGAGATATATTCTATTAAATCCTTGCTGAAATCCTTCCAAATCTCCCTATGAGAATTTGGATTACCCTTCTCACAAGTTAAATAAGTGTTTAAGAATAGTACCCCCTGATCCTCCATATTATCAAACCATTGTCTTGGAGGAAGAATATTAAACTCTCCATTTGTTATCTTTTTCTTTATATCTTCATATTCAATCAATTCACCATTGTAGGCTTTATATATTAAACGAATCATATTCTTTAATGAATGTTGGGCAAAATTATCTGTCCAAGATTTTAATGTACCCACTTCAAATGAACGCCCCGTTGCTATATACACCCCGTTCTTCGGAAATGAAGGATATGGGTCTTGACCTAATATACAACATTTAATCTTATTTAAGTCCATTCTTGCAAAACGAAAAACATTCTTTGGTTCAGGGTTTATATTATCCCCAATACAATCTTCAATATCTTGAATCTGCCTTGTTCTTTGCTCTGAAAAGAAAGGAAACCAAGATTTATGAACAGAACTCATATCTAATATCTTCAATCACTAACACCTCCTAATTAAACACTTCTTATTTACTATCCGTAATCCTGCCTCATAAATGACTCTTAATGATGTGGACGCATGATGTGAACAGATGCTAATGATGTAACATGCGTTTCTTGCTCTGTTTCGTATTATCCTGCCATCCTTTTATAAACCAACCAATTTTTATCCTCATATTTTACGCCATGAAACAATTCGGAAGAACTGTTTATGAAAAAACACCCCGTATTATAGGGTGCTTTTTCATCTCTCTAAGAGTAAGTGTAAATGAGCCCTTTTCACTATGACCTCTGCAGGTTTATACAACCACAATCTTTCCTTGCCGAAATATTGGTCTGCCTCTTTTCCCTCATATAAGAAAAGATTAACTTCTTCTCCGTTAATAATTTCACTTACAGCAACGAAATCTTCTTTCTCATTCCTACCCACCACAAAACTTCGCTTATTATCTTCACCTTGAAGTATAACATTGACTCGTTCAATCTTTGTTCCATTTGGGAAATGAGAAACTTTGGTTGAGTCAAACAACTGCCCTAAATTCATTATATGACCTCCTCGAAAAAATATTCATATTTTTATACAAAACTATCTAAGCCCACACTGTATGATCCGAAAGCGGGTTAGAGCCAAGTTTTTTGTTTAATCCTTACTATCCTATAATCAAACTCATTTCATTTGTTATTATAACATACCTATAAAATATTTACCACTTAAATCGTGGTTCAAAAATATTCTATAATTTATGACCACTCATGATTTTTCATCCTTAAATTTTACTCTTCGTAGGTGTAAAATTCATCCTATTCCTTTATTTACTTTTTAAATTTAACAATTTTATAAATAACTTATCATATTTTTTAATTTATGATATAATTATTGTATCAAATTGTAAGGAGTGAGAATAATGATTGTTATAACAGGCGATACACATATGATTATTGATTATCATAAACTTTTCAGACGTAGTTTTAATAAGAAAATATATAGAAAAATAACAGATAAAGATTATCTTATCATCTGTGGAGATGCAGGTGTAGTGTGGGATGACTCAAAAGAAAATCAACATTTCATAAGATACCTTACAAATAAGAAATGGACTACTCTTTTCGTTGACGGAAATCATGAAAATCACGAAGCACTTGATAATATGCCCGTAGAAATATGGAACGGAGGAAAAATCCATAGAATTAACGATAAGATATTCCATCTTATGAGAGGGCAGGTTTTTACAATTGACGGATTAAAATTCTTTACCATGGGAGGGGCAAATTCTGTAGATAAGCAATACAGAACAGAACGTGTTAATTGGTGGAGAAGAGAAATCCCATCCTATGCTGAATGTGATGAGGCGTTAAAGAACCTGGAGCAGCATGATTGGACTGTGGATTATATTTTAACGCATACTCCTCCCGAAAGTATCCTTGTTGATTTAATTCCTTGGTATGAAAGAGATGCAGCAAGTGTCTTTTTGGAGGAGGTAAAAAGGAGAGTAAATTATAAACATTGGTATTTTGGTCATCTTCATATAGATAGGAAGATAGACGAGAAACATACTGCCGTGTTTGATAATAAGATACTCTTAAATTATAGAGAGGAGGCATGATTTTGGAGAAGCCCTTATCAAAAATGGTGTTGGATTTTTTCCTTGACTTGTTAAAATCCTTTGCCATTGCAATTATTATATTTTATGCTTTAAACTTCTTTTTCGTTTTCACAATTGTAGAGGGCAAATCAATGCAACCTACTTTTGAAGAACATGAACGTCTTGTAGTTAATAAAACAACATCATTTTTTAATAACTACGAGAGAGGAGATATTATCGTTTTTTATCCACCGATTAGAACAACCAATGAAAAGTTGTTTATTAAGAGAGTAATCGCTGTTCCAAATGACCATCTCCAAATAGAAAATGGAAATGTTTATATTGACGGTGAATTGTTATATGAAGAATATACAAATAATCAATCTACAGATACAAATGAACCCATAGATATTATTATTCCTGAAGGTTATGTTTTTGTATTAGGGGACAACAGAGGAAATAGTATAGATAGTAGATTTAAAGAGATTGGTTTAATTCCCGTTGAAAATATCATTGGCAAAGTATTTGTAAGGTTTTATCCACTTGATAGATTTAAAATATGGAGATAAATTTACTTAAGAGCAATGAGTGTTTTTAACCTCATTGCTTTTTTAATTTACAGGAATAATTCATCATGGGAGGAGACGTCGCATAACGAAACAAAATTATTATTTTGCATAACGAATATTGTCAACGAAATTTTATTATGTTATAAAATATACGATGGTTTTTTATTGTAACTTGTGCTACAATTTTATAGGAGAAAATATATAAATAATCCAAAGGAGGGGGTTATGAAGAAACAATGAAAAAAGTTATTATGTTTGCTTCAATTGGTTTCATCTTATTATTTATTTGTATTATGGGGTTATCTATTTTGGCACATAACAATGACAATATCATAGAAGCGGTTGAAATTGAACCTCAAGGTAATTTAATTGCGGAGGAAAATACAAATCCTATCATCACGGAAGAACTTAAACCCGAACCCGTAGAAGATAAAAGAACTACTATTCTTATCTTAGGAACTGATCAAAGAAAAAATGAAATAGCAAGAAGCGATACTATGATTGTTGCCCAATATCTACATAATGAGAAAAAAGCCTATTTAGTATCTATCCCAAGAGATAGTAAAATCACTCTTAAAGATAAGGGAATGCAAAAAATAAATGCTGCGTATGCTTACGGTGGTGCAGATTGGGCTGTTGAAACTGTTGAAGAACTTCTTGATATTAAACTTGACGGCTATATATTTACCAACTTCAAAGGTTTTAAAGAAATTACAGAAGCACTCGGAGGCGTTTCTGTTAATAATAAAAAACCAATCAAATGGACTGACGGAGAACAAGGTAAAACATATGTAATCCCTGTAGGAGAACAAAGACTTAAAGGAGATGAACTTCTCATGTATGTCAGATTTAGAGGAGACTCCGAAGGGGACTTTGGTAGGATTAAAAGACAACAAGAAGTTATTCAATCCGTAATCCAAGAGATGTTAAACCCAAAGAATATTTTTAAACTACCGAAAATAGTAGAAGCAGTTCAGGATAATACGCAAACAAATTTAAACTTCAATGATTTTATGAGCCTCGCTTGGCAATTAAAAGATATTGGGAATATAGAATTTGAATCTATGACACTCAAAACCACTTCTGAAAAAATAAATGGAATTTGGTATGAGAACATAGATAACGAAGATTTAAAAAGAATATCTAATCTTCTTAATGGAGTATCATCTTCAACAGAGAATGACGAAAATATAGAGGAAAACAACTCTTTTTCATTTGAATAATTCACAATCAATAGCAACTCTTATTTTAAGAGTTGCTATTTTTATTTATATTTTATCCAATTTAAACATGATGGATTTTTTACAGAATAGTATAAATATATATTGTATTTTATTTTAATTATATCAAAAGAAAGGGTTGATTTTATGTTAAGAAAGATAAAGAACAAAAATATGTATAGCATGTGGTTTAATGATTTTGTAGAGAGTATTAAAAAGAAACTCTGCAATGTATATCCTTTCTATCACAATGTAGAGGTAGAAGTTGAGGATGGAGTCTTTAATATTTTAGTTGATATTCATCCTAATCTACCATTAGAACTTATTAAGCATTTTGAAAAAGTTTTTTACAAAGAAGAGGTTGTTTTCACGACAGAGAACGACGTACTTTCAGTTGAAGAATATATGAAAAAGTACCCTAACACGATGATAACATATAGACTATCCTTTGATAACTATTCACAGTTTTTAAACGAAATCTTAAAAGAAAACGCTGTGAACTGTTATGTGGCTGATGTCTATATGTCAGACAGAAAGGTTTATTTTGTTGTTGAACCTCTAAAAATAACCCCACTCTGAATTGAGTGGGGCTTTTTTATCCGTCTGCTTAATACCAACCCATTGCTTCCATTTCCTCTTCTGTTGGCTCATGATATTGCATATAATACGGTCTTTTCCCAACAATTACTTTGGGTATATCTTCATCTATCAAAGTTGCAAACTGTGTTGCAGTTACATCAACATAAGTCTTATTTTCATCTCTCAATTCAATCCAAGTATGAGGGTCATACGGTCTATCTGAACAAGTAGAAAAGTCATCATATACACACCAACCTTCTACTATATCATGCTCTATATTCTCTGCTGTTAATAATTCAGAAATCTTATCAGAGGCTTCTATACATCTACCACAAAGGTTATCTTCTACTCCGTATTTTGCCTCTAATTCTCTTCTTATGATTTCTGCTATTTTAATAACTCTTTCAATTTCGTCCATTTTATTCACTCCGTCCACTATCGTTCATACTTATATTATAGCATATTTTTATGCGTTATACAATTGCATTTGAAATTTGTTAAAATCTCTTAAAGATTAGTAAGAGTATAATGTTTATTATTAAAGAGAGAATAGTATAAACTATTGTCCATATCATAAAAGTAATGTTAAACACTACGAATGTTAAAATTGAAAAGATGATAAATGTGAACAAGGGCATAATAAACCATTTCTTAATTATACGGAAACCAATAATAGAAGCCAACAAAACTACGAGAGGGAAAATAAACAATACTATTGCAAACTCCATTCAATTATCACCCCCCTTTTTTCATCCTGAAATTTCACAGGTGTAAAACATCCTTTCGGATAAAAAAAGACTACTCCTTTATTTTTTATATAAAGGAGTAGTCTTTTTTATTGATTTCTCTTATTTAATTCCTTCATAAGATAGGATTTAAAATCCAACCAAGTTCTTTTATCTATTTCCATTATATAATCTTTACATTCATCTATCTTTTTAATATACGCCTGTATTTCATCTGAAGAAATATTGTCTATATTGGCTGTTATATTCTCTACTACAATTTGAGGTGCAGTGGATTTCCTCCCTAACGCATATCTTAAAGCGAACATCAGCATAAATTTATCTACTTTGTAGTTTATATTTATCGCCTCCTCTTAATAAACTTTTTCCTGTGGTCTATCTTTAAGTTCATCATTGTCAAAATATTTTAAACCCGCTGTGCTTCCAAATGTACTGTCAAACACAATCCATCTTTTCTTTTCAGAATCGTAGGCTTTATTCCATGCGTGTTTTACAACCTCTCCGTCTATATCTATATCTCCTACTACTACCTGCGTAGGAATATTTATTGCTCTTAATAATGCAGCACTTAAGGTAGCATAGTCATGACATACACCTTTCTTGGTTAAAAACATATATATTGAACCCGAAGTTCCTTTATAAGTCTTGTTTTTTAATTTATCTCTCTTATCATAATCATAAGTGTGATTTTTAGATACCCACTCATAAACCGCTTTAATTTTATCATAATCAGTTGTTTTATCTTTAGTAATCTCTTTCGCTGTAGCAATAATCCTTGAGTCTTCACTATCTACATCCTGAACAGGTGTTAAAAATTTATTTACCTCTACTGTATTCTTCACGGTGTATTGATGAACATACCTGTATGTAGTCCCTCCCTCATTATATAACAATGATACTTTATATTCTTTTACGCCGTGCCTCAAATAGATTTTCCTGTAGAAAAAACCATCTTCATCTATATCAAAATAATAGATTTCTCTTTCAGACGGCTTATCTGTTTCAACCATTGCAATTATCTTTTCTTTATTTTCTCTTTCAGTCTTACCAAACACATGCACATAACCTTCCGCTGTTTTTTGTAAAGGCAGAGAATATATTTTATCCCTCTCAACCAATTCAATTGAATTATTAGCCCCATATTCTTTAAAGAACAGAAGTTGATAATTCACACCATCATCTATTTTTGTATCAAACTGTTCTGTTTTATCAACAGCAACATTGTTAAGTGCATATGGAATATCCACTTGCAATCTTAAATTATTTTCTGCGACAGAAGTATCAATTGAAGAATAAAAAGAATAAAAACCAAGAATTATTATTAACAAAAATAAATTAAGACCTGATATGAATCTCTTTTTCATATATTTCCCCCTTTAATAAATATAAGCGTCTATTATTTCTTTGTAGTTGTCTAAAAACTTTGGTTTAATATAATCTTTGAAATGATTAGTTTTATAAAATACACCGTCTTTATCCCAAAAACCTATCAACTTAATATCCTCTGTTTTTATTGGATACATAACTAATATTTCATCTAAGCCATAATATGAATCCTTTTTCTTTACTGACTGCGTATTCTGTATATATTCTTCAAGAGAGCAAGAAAACTTCCAATATAATTTCCCATAACGTCTTACCTGTTTCACATGTGCTGCTTCCTGGCTAGGAGTGAAATCTTCATCAAATAAGCAAAATCCTCCCAATCCTATAGAACCAACCCAACATAAGGAAGGATTAATGCTTACAGCATAAAGGTCACAGTTCTTATAAATCCTATCCGCTATCTTGAAGTTATCTATATTAGGGTGTAAATAAACAGAGTTACTTCTTCTTACCCATTCAGGAATATGTATTGGTTTTATACTGTCCATTATATTACTCGCCTTTAATACCGTCATATCTTTACTACCGTTAGCGATAAGTCCATGGTCTAATATCCCATCTCTGTTAATAGTTAAAGAAATATGATAACCAACAGGTATATCCCTTACAGAATAAAGAATATCTTCATAATAAGGGTCTATCGAATATGACTTAGCCATATATTCCTTAGTCTTATATTCATCTACTATGGTTTTAAACCATTCCTTAATATATTTCTCACAACGCTCTTCATCTATATCAGAGAAGATTATATCATTTTCATCTTCATAATTTACAACAGACGATACCCAAATATCTTCTTTTTTATAAACTTCATATCTTAATTCATAATTCTTATAATAAAATTTCTTATATTCAACTTCATCTTCTCTTCTCATATATGTACCTCCTTTCTATTATGATTCTACTACATGATTATAAGAAATGTAAATAAATTTCCTAACAAAAGAATAAGCACCTACCATCAATGATAGGTGCTTATTCTTCACGGGGTATCATTCACTCTTCTTGGGAGGTGAAATAGGTCTTAAAAGTTCTTCATTAATTTTTATTTCTTTCTTCGTTTCCTCTACTTTATTATCTTCCTCTTTCTTATTATCCTCCGTTTTTTGATTATCCTCCGTAGATTCTTTATTATCCGTATTCTCCTCATTGAAACGGAATCTTATTTTCCCTGCTGTTTCTTCTAATTGTTTTTTATCCTCTTTATTTTCTTCCACGGAAGGCTTATCTTCTTCTTTTTTATCCTCATTTTTTACTTCTCCAAATTTTAATTCATCTACATTCCCGTATTTTTCTTGAATTGATTTTATCAATAAACTGTCCTGTTTATTGTTTACTTCCTCTGAATTATTATTGGTCACATATATTGCCATTATCATCAAAACAAAGACAATGGTAATAATAGACAAAACTTTCCCTATTTTCAGATATGCCTCCCTCCTCTCATATTTTATTTTAGGGTAAAAAATTACTGATGCATATAAGCCACGGATATAATATGAATTTTCTTACCACTTTTATTTTCTACCTCTGTTATTTCATATTCATAATGTGTATAATAAGAATCTTCAAATGCTGCTCTTATTATAGCCTCTAAATCATATGTGCCATCGGTTTTTGTGTATTCATGAATTATTCTTTCTGCTTCATCTTTAAAACCAAGAGATAAAGTGTCTTCACGGAAATATTCCGTGTTTTCTGTATAATCCAAGTCAAATAGTTTTTTCAATGATTCTATATTTTCTGTAGTTCCAACACGCAGTCCTATAAATTTTGATTAGTAATGTTTTACAACTATATTATAATATATTTAATGGAGGTTATCAAATATTTAAATGGCAAATTAAAGTGAAATTAATTTAGCAAAGGCTTCTTCAATATGTTCCTTTCTCTTGTAGCCAACAAACCTCTCAATTTCTTTGCCGTCTTTGAAAAGAACAACAACAGGAATTGACATAATCCTGCAACTGATTGCAAACTCTCTTCCTTTATTATTTGTAATATCAACATTATATAAATCAATTTCATCGGGAATATTTACTCTACCCAATTCCTCTTTTAACAGTTTACAAGACGGACAATGTTCAGAACTAAACACTACAACAACATTTCCCTTTGACAGCAGTTCATCTTTCTTTTCAAAATCAAATGGTTTCATAAAAACTCCTCCTTTCAAATAATGCACAACACATAAATAAACTTACCCATAACGAATTATAACATAAAAATACAAAGAAACAAAATAAAAAATTAAGACATAAGAAATAAGTTGCAAATTGTTCACAATTAAAATTGAAATATAGATATTGTTTTTACCACATGAAATATAATATAAAAACGACAAAAATCCTTTAAATTTATAATTTACAGATGAGTTATAAAATAAATCCTCTATCCTAAAAGGCATCCGAAAATTTTGGGCTATCTTTGTGCAAAATGAAAAAACCCTTATAAATCAAGGGTTTTTTAGAGTTTTCTTTTATATATTTTTTATTGCTATATAATTTCGTAGATAAAAAATAGGCAAAAGTAAAAGCAGTGTTTTTTACACTGCCTTCACTTTTTATACCGAAGATTTTACCAATAAGTTGGGGTAGAAAATACTATCTACAAAATCCCTGAACTCATAAAAGGAATTAACCCTGTCAAAATCTTTAACGGTTTTGTTATGTGGTCTGTCAAAAATGACAGGAAGACCAATATCCTTGAAATCGTTAAGGTTGTGAGGAGCATCGTCTAACAAAACATCTCCCCAAACAGCCCCTTTTCTTTTGCAGAATATAATGTTATCTATAGGGAAGAAAGGCATATATTCTTTAACCCATCTTTCTTTATCCCCATGAGAACATGGTTCTCCTGCAGTAACAATAAAAACATCGTATCTACTGATAAGGTCTTCCATTACTTCGATTGCCCCATCAGTAGGCTTTAAGGAGTAGAAAAAACCTTCCTGTCTGAAGTAATGAAGTGCTTTTTCTAATCCCACGAAGGATTCACTCAAATCCCAAGTCTTAATATCCTGTATAGTATAATTAGTCCCGTGGTCCTTGTTGAAACGCAGAACCATTTCAGCCATGGTTTCTGCTAAAACTTCATCTTGGTCAATAAGAAGTCTTGGCTTCCTTCCATTTTTTAATGAGAAGAAATTCATGGACTTCAAATTGGTCAATAGTTTTGACACTGCTATCATCCTCCTCCTTTGAATAGTTGTTTAGGCGTTTCCTTCACTCCCAAAAGGTTTGTTTAACATCCCCTTTGTTTTCAACATACCATTGATATGAGCAGACATAGCATCTGAGTTATGAATTGCAATTGCTTCAGGGAATTGAAAAGGAATATCATCTCCCCCATGTTTGCCGTGGTGGGAAATAATAATGTGTTTGATACTCCACACTTTTTCAAGCGGAATATCCAACTTGTACTTTTCCAAAATCCTTTCAATGATACCAATTCCACCATATCTGTGTTCAATATCATATGGATTCATTGAGAAGTTCTTAGAATACCTGTATTCATTTACTTTGCCGATGTCATGAAGCAATGCTCCCGCAATCAGCAAACTTGGGTTGAGTTCAGGATAAAGATAATCATTTTTTGTAAGGTTTAAGGCAATCAAGGCAACCTCAAGAGAGTGTTCCATAAGCCCACCTCTGTAATTGTGATGCATCTTTATCCCACCGATGCCATCCAAGAAACCTTTGCGAATTTCTTCATCGCTTAAAACAGCGAGAACAAGTTTCTTATAATCAGGATCGGTAATTTGCTCAATCAAGTTGCGAATTTGGTTGAAGAGGTCTGTTCTATCCCTCTCTACCATAGGCAAGAAATCTGCGGGATTAACTTCATCTTCAGAAAGAAGTTGAAGTTTGCTGACCGTGAGTTGAAGTTTTTCTCTATATTCATCTACACGGCAATCAACAGAAACAAATACACCTTCTTTCTCTTTGCAAAGTTCAGGAAGAGCCTCCATATCAGGAGTTACATCCCAAACCTTACCCTCAACTTCACCTGAAACATCTTGCAGATGAAGAGAAAGATAAAAGCCTCCCTTGTTTTTGAAATCCATCCTACTGGCAGAGTTGAGAAGAAGCACCATGCCCCTTACAACATCACCTGATTTTAAGTCTTTGATTCTTTTCATACAAAAAACACATCCTTTCTATCTTATGTAATATTATAATACATTTATATATTCTAAACAACAGTTTGTTATCCTGCTTACAGGTAAATATTAGGAGTTTATGGTATGGACAAATAAACATTAATGATGTATAATCAAATATGTAGCATATTAAAATATATTTTTTAATATATTTCAAGTGTTTTGTTTTTTATTGTAAAGGGGGAACAGAAAATTGAATACTTCTTCAAAAATAACCATTGTGTGTATTACTATTTTAATGGTGTTACTTGCCTGTTTCTTTTCAATTCAGATGAAAGGTATGAAAGAAAACATTGAGGTTTTAGAAGAACAGGTTACAATTTTACAGAAAGAGAATACTGACTTGAAAGATAATGAAGATTACTTGCTTAAACAAATTGATGCTATCAAGTCAGAAAAAGAACAGTCTGTAAAGAAAGTAGATGAACTTCTTAAAACCAAAGAGGAGTTAGAAAAGAAGATTGAAGAGTTAGAAAAACAAAACCAACAGTTGAAAAAAGATTTACAAGCAAAGAACAGTAGTAACACCCAAAATACAAGTAATGGAGGTAACAGCGATAAGGTTGTTACCTCCAATCCGCATGTGGTAAAAGGAGATACTCCTACAAATGAAAAAATCGCATTTCTAACTTTTGATGATGGACCTTCAAGTAACACAAAAAAGATATTAGATATATTAAAGCAGTATGGGATTAAAGCGACATTCTATGTTAATGGAACAAAATCTACAGATATATATAAGAGAATTGTAAATGAAGGTCATGTAATCGGAAATCATACATATTCTCATGATTATAGTAAAATATATCAATCAGTAGATGCCTTTTTTGAAGACTTCTATAAGTTAGAAGATATTATTTATGAAACAACAGGAATAAGACCAAAAATAGTTCGTTTACCTGGTGGTTCAAACAATCAAGTAAGTTGGAAATACGGTGGGAAGGGGTTAATGAGTGAAATAACAAAGGAACTTATTGCAAGAGGTTATTCATATTTTGATTGGAATGTAGATTCAGCAGATGCTTCTGCAACAGTAGTAGAAAAAGATAAAATAGTGAAAAATGTTATTAACGGTTGCAAAGGAAAAAACACCGTAAATATATTAATGCACAATAGTAGTCCAAAAACAACAACTGTGGAAGCATTACCTGAAATCATAGAAGAACTACAAAAAATGGGTTTCAGATTTGAAGTTACAACTCCAACTTCATTTGCCCCAAGATTTTTATAATCACAAATTCATATTAAAAGAAAAGAAGGTTTAAACAACCTTCTTTTTTATTTATCAAATTCTCAATTCATTTTGAATAGACATTATAACTATGATATAGAGTAGAAGAGAATAATTCATTATCGTTTTATCGCTTAATTCATTTTGACGGAATATAAAAAAGATAAAAAGATAGTAAATAAAATAATAAAATAGATAAAGATAAAAATAATAAACAGACCGTACAATATCGTGATATTTAATTCATTTTAAATAAAAATAAAAGAATATAACACTATTAATTCATATTTTTATATCGTATTGACGTAGTAATTGATGTTTTTTATTTCGGACTATATTCATTAACTCTCAATTCATCAAGAAAATCTCAATTCATTTATCGTTATTCTTGAAGTGTTTTGTAAACTTTATCTTCGTATTGAAGATAAAGTAGCAACTGAAACAAAGAAACGGGGGCTAATTACATCTTCTTACATCTTAATTTACCCCTGTATTATTTAAATTTTTGATAAAAAACTGGATAAAATCCTAATTTGAAAAACAAATTCAGATGAAAACTTGCACGGCAGGGAAGTAATTTTCACTCAATTCAGCAAGAAAAATATCCCTAAATTCATTAATTCATAATAAAAAATAATTGATTTCGCCTGTTTCGTCTAATTCAATTTATATATCTTTTTTATTCATTTTATATAAATATATTCCTTTCTTGTTTTATATTAACTTAATTCATTAAGTATTTTTATCAAGATTTATTATACTTATGTTGTAAATTATCAATAAAAAGACTTGTGGTATAGAGGCTTCATGTAGAAAGGCTCAATTCATTTTGAAGATTTTAAACGGTTTAAGTAGATTTTAGACTAAATTTGGTTATGTCGATTTTATAACAAAGATATACAATGACACCCACTATAAAACCTTTTTTCTTCTTTTTATTACATAATTGAAACGTGTTATAGCGATTTTTTTCGGCGTATAAAAAGTAAATAAAATAATGTCGCTATTTTTACGATATGAACTGTATATTGAGGGGTCATGGCGTTTAATATTGATTATCGAAAATTATAATTGGGTTTATATAGAGTTAAAGTAAAAAGTGCCTCTTTTCTCTTATAATATAAGAATCTATTATAAACTCTTTTATCCTCAAATATGCTATGTTTTTCTGCGTTTTTATGAAAAGAGGTCTTTGTATTTATTAAAATGAGAGTTAATTTGCTTCCGTTATTGTTATTCATTATTATTCATTGTTAATTTTTATTAACTAATAATAACCACATTATTGATTATTATTCGTTAATATTCATTATTAATTGTTAATAAAGAAAACACGGTTAAATTATTAACTATTATTATCTGTTATTAATGATTAATATTTTATGCTATTTATTATTAATGGTTAATATTCTGTATTAAAGAATATGATTGTATATGATTAAACAAACAAAAAACCTGTCTATAATAGACAGGTTTTTAATCAATATGTTACAGATTAAATCATGGTTAAATCTTTAATGTTATCCCAAATGTTTGGAGTACCTACAAGTTCCCATTTATTATGGACATAAATCATTTTTACAGTATAAATATTATCATCTCTATCAAGGGTAACAGTTGCTTTATTTGGACTTTTCTTAATCAGAAAACCATTTCTTAAAGGCATTTCCCCTACAAAATCTTTATAGCGATCTAAAATATCCACAAATTCTTTCAGAACCTCTTTGGGCAATTCAACCTTCTTTTGAAGCAAGCACATCAACTCCTTTCATTCTTAAATCATATTAAAACTATTAAGCCCATATTTTTCAAAATATACTTTGCATTTTGTATATAAAAAGATAGTTTTAATATTCTCAATGAAATTTAAAATAGAAGAATTATAATCTAATGTAATTTTGCAACCTCTACCTTCAAACCAATTCTCAACAAAAACTAAAAACAACATAGCATTTGTTCGTGCTTTATCTATATGGAACATTAATAAATCTCTATGATATATAGATAGTTTTTCTTCGTCTTCAATATCTACAGAAAGAATTAATTGATTATCCCAATTAAAACTTATTGAATTTTTGGTTGTTTCTATAATAATTTTCTTTTTAGTTTTATCTATTAATAATAATCTACTTTCACATTCTTGACACATCTAATCATCCCTCCTTAATTATTTTGAAGTATATAATTGAAACTTCTAACAAACATCTGTGGCAGAATTCTACAGTCATTAAAGCCATATAATCCGCAAGAGAAAAAATTATGAATTTCAATTAAAAATGTTCCGTCTTTTTCATTTAAGCCAACATCTAATGTATAAGCAGGAGGACAATTGGTATAGTTTTTAATCATATCTTTTATCAAATTAACGTCAGGAAAGAATGTGAAATCTCCTGAATAATTTTGGAGTCCTACTAATCTTTTGTCATATACAAAGGCTCTCCATTCAGAATCTATATCTATAAGTTCAGATACCAAAAAGTCTCCCTTTAATTTGCTACCGTCTGTAATTATATCTGCAAATCCTTTAATTTTAAGATTATCTTTAACAAATAAGGGTTTGTCTTTTATTGAGAGAGGTGTCTTTTCCGTGTTAATAATATCAACTTGTCTTTTTAAAAAGACAGGTTTCATAAGTTCTATTGGAATATTAATAGGCTTAACATTTCTTATTCCATGAAACTTATTTAAATAAGATAATACAAATTCAACAGTTCCAATGGGAATGCAATTTTCTTTTTCAATTGTATCTGAAAAAATAAAATTGTATTTTTTCTCATTATAATACCAATTTTGATATTCAATTGCTTCCAATAAATAAAAACTAAAATCATGTTTTACTTTACCATCTATTGTTTGTATTAAAAAAGTCTTCACAGAAATCACCTCAAACCTCTATTTATCATATATATGATAGCACAGAAGCCTAAAATCTGCAAAAAATATAAAACCATTGAAGAAGTTATAACAATATGATAATATGCTTATTAAGGAGTTATAAAGAATTTTGATAAGGAGGAGTTTTATGAAACCATATGATTTATGTTTATTAGTAGGAAGGTTTCAGCATTTTCATAAAGGTCATGAAAGTTTAGTAGAAAACGGATTAAAATTTTGTGATCGCATATTAATTTTAGTAGGTTCTTCACAATAGGTAGGAACATTAAGAAATCCATTTGATGTAGCAACAAGAATAGATATGATTAAAGAAATATATGGGGATAGTGTAATTGTAAAGCCATTACCTGATCTTACTTATGAAAATGATATTACTCCTGAATGGGGAAGATATGTTTTTAAAAATGTAAAGCAATTTGTATTCAATAAGCCCGAAATTATGATATATGGAAACGATGAGGCGAGGAGTAAATGGTTTGATAAAGAGGATATTAAAGATACTATGGAAATCATTGTTCCTCGTAGTAAAATAAATATATCTGCAACAAAAATGAAAGAATTTCTGCTTAAAGATGATATAGAAAGTTGGATGCAATATGCTAATCCAAAACTACATAAACATTATCATCGCTTAAGAAGAGAATTATTGGCAACAGAACCATACCGTGAAATGTACGAGAAAATGATTTTAAAAAAGACTAAAAGTTGTTTTTATTAATTAAATTTACTATGTAAAGTTTTTAACAATATAGAAAGGAGGGGAATGAATGAAAATATTGTTTGAAGTTTGCTTCTTTGTTGGAATAGGTTATTCAGGCTTGGTTCTATTAGGGCATATATTTGGTTTCTTGAATTTTAGAATAGACCCATATGCAAACATATACATCTACCCTTCCTTCTCTCCATTTGTTTTTACAAAAGAAATATTTATATTTTTAAGTATATCCCATCCTATTAAAATATTAAATATAAAAAAGAAACCATTTTCAAGGGTTTATATATCACAATTTGCAACTATTAAATAAGGGTTCTACATATATATCAAAGTCTACTTGTAGCCATTTTTCAAAGATAGGAATTTCTTTTTCTTTTTTTCATCTACATATTTAATAATTGGATTTATAATCACATTCCCTCTTTATAGGTAACATTAAATTCAATCATAAATGTATATTAATATTGTAACACATTCTTTTATATTTGTCATAAAAAATTATTTTGACAATTTATATATAATTAAATATACTTCTAATATAAGAATTTCCGTACCTCCCGTATTTTTGAGATTAAAGTGAGTATGGAAAGAATATTTGATAAGGGAGTGGTTGAAAGCCTTGCAAATAAAGGATTTTTTGACGGGTTTGATTACTACTTTATAGGTTTTGAAATTCATAAACAAAGAAAGACAGGTCATAAAAACCTGCCTTTTTAATAAAAACAATTATAAATTAGAAAAGCAACCTCCTTTAATAGGATGGTTGCTTTTCTATATAGGGGGAAATGTGTGATGTTTCTACTTTTCCTGATAGAAATATTAATGTGTTCATTCTTTTGTTTCGCTTATATTTATTGCTACTAATTATAGTATTCTTATTTCATACTGCCGTTTACATCTTCGATTATATCATAAAATATCTATATATCAAATCAAAAGTGAACTTTTTTAATAAATTTTTATTTAAAAAGTTAAAGAAGTTAAAGAATAGGACTAAAGGATTATATAAAAAGAGGTTGTCTTTTTTAGAAGACAACCTCTTTAATCGTATTATTTGGATACATCTTTTAAAAATGTGTAGCAATATATCCTTTTGCCAAATGTTCAAGAAAATGATTGACATCTCCGTTATGAAAGTCAATTTTTCTCAACACCTGTTCAATCTGCTTCTTTTCTTCTTGTGAAGCAGATTTGATAAGACTAATTACAAACTCATTGTCAATGAAATGCGTATTACCATGTTTGTCCTTCACCTCAAAAGTTTTCGGAGGGATTTTCTTCTCCTCAAAAAATACGTCAAAAAAGTCTTTCTTCGCCATAATTATTCTCCTTTCATTCGTGAAAGTATTTATCTTAAAGTAATGAATATATTGTAATATAATATTCTGTATTATAAAAGAAAATCCTATAATATAAATGGAAAAAGCAACTCTACCAAGTTGCTTTTATATAAAACTATATTTCAGAAATAGCCTTTTCTATAATTGCTCTTGCAGTTCTGTAATCTAATCTACGCCTTCTTTTACCTTGTTTATTGTTTCCTTTAAAAGGGGAGAGCAATAAGTCATGAGTATCTCTTCTGAAATTTTCCAATATTAAATTGGATCTTTCTATAATTTTTTCTATATCCTTATCAGTTTCTATTTCTATTATTGTAATTGAACGAGAAGAATACTTTATGTTATTTAAAGGATAATTTAATTCATTAGGTAAAGCAAAATGTATTTTTTCGGTACCATTTACACCGTCAACAGAACGAACACCTATTTGACCATTTTGAGAATTAAATTTCATCTTTATATTGTTTTTGGGTATTAATTTTTTGTTTTTAAGATTTGTCAGAGTATCTATAAATACATCATCTTTATAAACCAAAGTATTGTTGTTTTCTATATTATTAAAACAAGCAACACATACAGGGCAATCAGTATCATTAAAAGGGTTTTCTTCTAAAACTGTAATACTATATAATCTTGAAGTAAATAAATTTGATAAAAGAAACGATTCGGGAACTATTGCTATAATATAGTCATGAGTATCCAAACAGCATTTTAATGCAATTTGGTATAAGTCTGTAAAATTGTTATTTTCAAAATATTTATAAGAAGGAGAGTTTTTAAGTTTTGCAGAGTTTTTTGCAAGATATGGAGGGTTGGTTATGATAAGATAACCTGTGGGAGGAATATGTATTAAACTATCATTGGTTTCCCATTTGAAAGAATTATCTATATCATAGCCTATAATATTTTTAAAACCTAACTTTTGTGCTATGTCTAATAAGTTTCCTTTCCCTGCGAAAGGGTCTAGAACTCCTTCTGTATTAAGATTTTTCAAAAACTCTTTTATTTGTGATTTTAGCCAAGTGTCTTTAATTGTAAAGTATTGTCCAAGGTCAACTTTTTTAGATATAAAAAACACCTCCTTTGTAAAAATATTTATATCTTAATTCGTAATTAAGTAAAATTCTCCTTGAATTTTATAGGAAAACTATGTTAAAATTTTAATAGATTAGTTATGTCTTGTTGAGAAAATTTATAAGGGGTGATTATAAATTGTCAGATAAAAAGATATATGCTGTTCGTAAAGGGAGACAAACAGGCTTATTTGAAACTTGGCCTGAATGTGAAGCCCAAATCAAAGGTTTTAAAGGTGCAGAATATAAAAGTTTCAAAGAGAGTGAAAAAGATTTGGCTTTAAAATATGTTGAGGGGGATAATTCTGTACCAAGTGATAAGTATATTTATGCCGTAAGAATTGGAAGAAAAGTTGGTATATTTAATAGTTGGGAAGAATGTTTGGAGCAGGTTAAAGGTTATCCTCACGCAGAATATAAGAAGTTTAAAAAAGAAGAAAGAGATTTAGCAGACAGGTATCTACATGGAGAAGATGTAGATAGAAAATCTGTGGAGGGTTTAACTCCTGAAGAAGAAATGAATTTATCTTTAAAATATGCAAAAGAATATGGAACTATCGTTATTTATACTGACGGAAGTTTTGATGCTGAAACAGGAAAAGTTGGTTTTGGGTACATACAGGTAAAAGAAGACGGGGAAATTGGTTTTAAGGGTAGTGGTTTTGAAGAGAACGAAGATAAGAAAAAATTAAGGAATGTAGCAGGAGAAATTGACGCAATTCTCAAAGCCTTGGAACATTTTGAAGAAAAAGAGGAAATTAAAAGAATTGTATTCTTCGTAGATTATGTTGGATTAAAGAATTGGGCTAATGGATTGTGGAAGGCAGAGAATGAATACACTCAAAAATACAAAGAAGAAATCGAAAAACATAGGCAAAAAAGAGAAATTGATTTTGTTATTGTTAAAGGGCATACTAAAAATAAATACAACAAAAAAGTTGATGAATTAGTCCGTGAGGCTTTAAATCTATAAAAAGAAAAGAACCCTCTATATAGAGGGTTCTTATTTTTAATAATAGGTTGCTTTCAGGAAAGCCTTCAGATGTTCGTTATTGTTTTTTACGAACATCCATTTTAACTTGTTGTCTTCCGTAGTTTCAAGATAAGACAACTGTTCTTCTGACAATCCTTCAAGATCATCAGGATTATAGTTATTGAAGAACATTATGGAATAACAATAAGGTCTTAAAACCTCATTTTCTATTTCCATCGTGTCTAAAATCATATGTGTCAGATAAACGCAGTTGTCAACGCCGCCACCGATAAGGTAGACTTTTTTGTTTTCTCTCTTCCAATCTTCCATAACTTCGACAAAATCTTTAAAGCAGTATTGCACATGGCTTCTGCTTTGATTTTGTATAGGCATTTGGAAGATAGCCCCACTATCATTGTGATATATATTACTTTCAGGGGTATTATACAACTGACTAATATTAATATTGTTGTCTTTAAATGCAGTTGTATTATCCACTTGATATTGAGGCAGAGAAGAAGAGTATTGCTTCATGATAGGTTCTGCATTGGCATATTTGCCAATACAAGAAGGAATTAAATCCCCGAAGCCATTTACTTTGAAAAGGTCAAACATCAGCCTAATTTCGCTGAACAAATGCCCATTCTCTTGTAAGAAACGGCTAACCTTTGCCACATATGAAGCAGAGAAATGTTGTGAATATTTTTTCTGAATATCCACAATAAGTAAAACATTGTTGGGTTCAATTTGGAGTTCAGGTTCGGAATTATTTACAAGTTGAACAGTTCCATGAGAAGTTTTTAATTTCCCATTCCTTTTCTTCTCCAACAATTCGCTCAAAGTTAAGTTCTTTTCCTCTTTTTTCATCAGTAATCCTTCCTTTCTTTAAGTAAGATAAATAAATACATTCTATTTTTCTATTTACAACGAAACAATCCTTTAATTCAGCAATATAAAAGAGTCGTTGAGAGTATCAAGTACTCTTAAATTTTTAGGCTATATAATTTTAAGTGTGGAATATTTTTGATAATTGAATTTTAGAAGATGAAAAACCTTCAGATTCACTGAAGGTTTTTATTAGTATTAATTTTTAATTGGTTCGCAATATTTTTGAATTACGTATTAATTATATTCTTCGCAACACTCATCTTCTTCTACAATCTCTTGCTTAATAATGCAAAACAATTCGTCAACTCTACTTATAGATTCTTCACTTGGTATTGAGAAAGAGTTGCTACAACTCAAACAATCTTTGGGACATTCTTTCATAAAACGCCTTCTTTCTAATTCGTAATATAATCATATTGCAATTCGTGAAGCCTCCCCCACTTAACCTTGCGGTTTGAAGTGTGGGCTTCTTGCTTCTTCCACCGTGCATGAAAACAGGTCTTATACGATATCCACAAGCGTAACTTCGGGGGCTTCCCTCCCTACGATTCATCTTCCTCCTTCACTTCGTTTAGAGGAGGGAGTATTCTTGCTTAATATTAGATAAATTTTTATATTATATCATAATTCAGAGGAAAAAATGATATTTATACACTCAACAGTTGCATTATAAATGTACCACTCACACTTAAAGTTGCATACCCAATTTTTATTAATATGTATATTAATTTGCTTCTGCAAGGATTTTGTTATTCGGCATTTTAATAAGCCTTATGATATTTTTTATTAAGAAGGCTTGATAAAGAGTATTTGTATCTTTATCTCTTAAAACTCCTATTTCTTCTACATCATCAATAAGGAATTTTTCTTGCCTTATTATTTCTGTTACTTTGTTAGGAGTTAAATCTGTTAAGTTGAGATTTGTGAATTTACTATACTTACAACAAAATTCAAAGTTCTTATCTGTAAGTGAAAAAGTAGAGGAGCCTTCTCCATTCGTTTTTTCATAATTAACAATATTTGTTACAACAAAAATAGATGGATTATCAGAAAAGAAAAGTCCTTCTACTATATCATTGACCTTTAAATCAAATTTAAGAGAGTCTTCGTTTCCTAAAAAGACCTCATTAGTTAATTTGGTTTTTATAAGTGGAATAAAATCTTCTTTCCACTTTCTTACTGCAATAACTTCACCTTTCATTAAAAGTATCATATAAATCCTCCTCTCAAATTTATATATGTAAGAAAAACAGCCATCTTATGAGATGGCTGTTTAATATTTATCTCATAAAGATTTCATAAAAATCTTCTACTACCTTTACTTTTTCTTTTAAGAAAGCATCATCTTTTTGAATGATAACATCAAGATCAACCCATAATAAAGTATCTCCATCTGAATAAGGGTCTGTTATTTCGTAAAGGGTTGAATTTGTATTTCTTTCCTTTACTTCATTTACCCAATCTTGCAGAAGAGTTTTTGCATAATTGCTTTCTCTGTTATTAACTTCTTCCATGAATTTTTCCTTGGATTCATTCAGCAACTTCTCACCATATTCCCTATCTTTTTTGAAATATTCTTCAAGATAACCATTAGACCATTCGGGAACATAGGATTGAGAACCTACATCTGTTTCATAATATCTGTCAATATGAATTTTAACAGAATCATTTTCACCTTCTTCTAGCATAATATTACCTGGGAAGTCTTTGCTGAATGTATCCAATACAGAAGATAATTCCTTTGGCATTTTTTGTTCTTCGATTAAAATTTCTATCATTGTTTATACCTCCTTTATAAATAGGTTGATAATTTACTTATCAACTACATGATAATTATAACATGTAGAATTTATTAAGTCAATTGTCTTTTAATAGTATTGGTAAATATTTTTATAATTATACATATTTAAGAGCATTATAGAAGATTTTTATAAAGAGTTATAATTTAAGTACAGAAATGAAAGAATTTAATATTTTTCTTATAAGGCTACTTATAAAAGGTTTATTTTTAAATTAATTTGCGATAAGAGGACTAATTCTATAATAGAGTTTTATTAGTAATCTGCAAAAAGGATTTCTTCTTAATTTATAATTTCTAAAATATTTTAACTTTTTAACTTCAATAGCGTTATAATTTCCATATACTGCTGTTGAAATATTAAATATAAAAAGAAAACCCCTTTTCAGGGGTTAAATATCATAGTTTGCGATTATTAAATGACAGGCTTCAGTTACATCTTTCATTCTATTTTTAACATTAATAGCATAATTTTTATCATATGAATCTTTTATGTATCCATCGTAAAGTTCTCTAATTATAGGATGGTCTTTTATGATGAGTAAACATTTCCCGTGAGTTTCTTTAAAACATTTGGCTAATCTTTGATGGTCTTCTATAGAAAATCCATCTCCATTATAATTATGGAATGTTGATATATATGGAGGATCTAAAAAGATAAATGGATTATCTATCTCATTAATTCTTTCAAATATTTGTTCAAAATCTTCATTTAAGATTAAAGTTCTTTGAAGTAATTGAGAGGCTTCTTCCGTTATAAAACTTGCTAATTTCTCCATGGTGGTTTTATATCTACCATAAGGAACATTGAAACGAGGTTCTTCTATCCAATTTCCATTTTCATCTTTTCTACCTCCTGAATATCTCACTAATCCACTATAAGCCATTCTATTTATATACGCAAATATAGCAGCATCACTAAATTCTTTTTCTATTTCATCGTTAAACATTTTTCTAATTTTATAATAAAAGTCTTCTTCATTTTTCATCTGTAATATTTCTTTGATTAAACCTTCACGGTTATTTGCAACTTCTTTATAAAAAGTTATTAACTTCTTGTTTAAGTCATTTATAATGGCTTTTTGTGGTTCTAAATAAAAGTAAACAGCACCTCCCCCAACAAAAGGCTCAATATATATATCAAAATCAATATCTAACCATTTTTTAAAAATAGGGATTTCTCTTCTTTTCCCTCCTACATATTTAATAATTGGCTGCATAATTATATTCCCCCTTTACAAAAAGACTTACATATAATATATTAAGATTATAACATAATAATGTAAAGTTGTCATAAAATATTTTTAAATTCTTTAATTTATTTTGATATAATAAAAGGCAAATATTCCTTGCCTTTTATTATCTATCTATGTTTTTGAAAAATCCTTATATTTGGTTTATTTATAGTAGGTTTTTGTAAATATATATAATTTTTATTATAATCATGATTTATTGTATATTCCTCCATATTAAAGATTAAAAAGCCATCTACCCATATTTTATTTATATATTCTTCTATATCTTTTTCATATTTAACAATATTTATATCATCTTGTAATTCTATTGTACTATAAGTTATAGGTGAATAAGAAAATACGGGATTATTTTTGGTTAAATCTAAACTAAATCTTGCTACTTGTAAAGTTTCTATTTTTTTTGGTGTTTACTTTTTCTCCTTGAATTTCAATGATAGAAACATATTCTATTATAACATTCTTTTTTTACCTCCTTTTAAACAATAATTTAACAATATATTATTTTATTTTAAAAGAGTTCCTTTTTATTTATAAGATATTTATTGTTTAAAAGAGGTTAGAAGTATTTTATATAGAAGAATAATATTATTAATATTATTTTACTTAAGATAGGAGGTAAATATGGAATTCGAAGATGTTTTAATAAAAGAACTTGAAAAAGTGGGTTTATTTGAAAAAGCCCAAGAGTTAAAAAACATCAAAACAAAAGAAAGGTTTAGACCTGTTTATCGGAAGATTGATTCAAAGAAACCATTACTTTTTATAAATACATCTCTATATTTGCCATATAAAAAATGAGGCTTAAATGTTTAAGCCTCATTTTTTATTAATTTCCTAAGAATGTTATGACTGCTTTACCGTGTCCTGAATTAACTCCTACTTCGCTATACCCATTTTCAACTCCTCCAATATATCCTGAACCACCAGAGCCACCATATCTTTCATTTGCATAACCTCCATAATATCCTCCTCCACCTGCTCCTGCATTATACCCACCATTTGATCCTATACCTTTTGAAAAACCACTTTCTTGTGTTGCTACTGGAACAGATGAATTTGGAGAAGTGCTTGTTAAACCGCCACCTGCTCCTGCTTCTCTTATACCTTCTGAATAAGCATTTCCATCTGCTCCTCCTTCGCCTCCTGCACCATATCTATTTCCTAAAGTCTTTCCTCCCTTTCCTCCACCATTAAAAGCATTATAGGAAGTAACATTATAATTTCCACCTTTTTCTCCTACATAGACATATAATTTTTGTCCTTGTGTTAATCTAACTTCTCCTTTTGAATAACCACCTTTTCCACCATAAACTATATTACCATATTCATCTGTATCCATACCTCCTTGTGCTCCCCATACTTCTAATAAGTAAACTCCCGTATATGGGGCTTCAAATTCTTGAACATTTCCTGTATATTCAAATGTTTTACTTGTGGAAGAAACATTTTCAACAGTAAATGTTTTTTCTGCCCAATCTGACCATATATTCTTTTCATCTTTTACTCTCAATCGAACCGTATGAGTTCCTGCATCATATCTATCTTGTTTATTTTCCCATTCAACTTCTACAATATTTAATCCTTCAGGATGATAAGATTCTTCATAACTCCAAGTTGTGAAGCCTCCCCCACTTAACCTTGCGGTTTGAAGTGGGGGAGGCTTCACATATTAATTATAGATAATTAAAAATCTATAGTTATATAGTTTAAAATTGTCTATTTTTAAGTCTTATAGTAAAATGATATTAAAATATAGTTTTTATGTTTAGTAAAGGGGGTGTTTTTAGATGGATAAAAGAAAAATGTTGGGACAGGTATATACTCCTCCTAAAATAGCAAGTTTTATGGTTGATTTATTAATGCAATATTGTCCATCTAAAATTATTGAACCTTGTTTTGGTAAAGGTGCTTTTTTAAAAGAATTAAGTAAATATAATACAGAAGTTATTGGAATCGAAATAGATACAGAATCTTTTATTCAAGTGAAAAATAATTATTCTGAAATGAAGTTATTTAATATGGATTTTTTCGACTATGAAGATACAGTAGACGGAATTATTATTAATCCACCTTATATAGAACAAAGACTTCTAACTAATAAAAATAATCCTGATTATTTAAAAAAAGAGATTATCAGATTCAAGACAAAAGCAGATGAATTTAATATTGCTTCAACAAGTAATCTTTACATATATTTTATTTTAAAATGCTATCATTTATTGAAAGAAAATGGGGCATTAATTGCTATAATTCCTAATACATGGATTTCTTCTCATTTTGGAATAAGTTTTAAAAAGTTTTTACTTAAAAATTTTATTATAAAGAAAGTAATTGAGTTTAATAAAGATGTTTTTGAAGATGCAAGTGTAGAAAGTTGTATAGTTGAATTAATTAAAAAACCAAACAATGAAAATAACATTGTATCTTTTATAAAAATTAATGAAGATTTAAAGATTGTTGAAAAAGTAGAAATAGAACAAAATTTATTAGAAATAAAAGAAAATTGGAAGGAATTAAATAAACAAAACAATTCTATTCTTTGTAAATTAAAAGACATTTCTTATATACGCCGTGGATTATCTGTTGATAGTAATGATTTCTTTATTAAAAACACAATAAAAATAGAAAACAAAGAAAACTCTTATTTCAAGCAAATCATCTGTTCTCCAAAAGAAATTGATGGATATTCTACTTCAAACCTTAATAAAACAAATTATTTATTATTAGCAAACACAAGTAAAGAATATCTTCCTTCTGAAATAAAGAATTACATAGAAGATTATGAAAAAGAAATTTTATCGGGGAATATTCATGGTTTTAAAATTGTTAAAGAAAAAATTAAAAACAATCCTTATAATTGGTATAGAGTTAAAGTTAATAATCCTTCTTTATTGATATTTAGTTACTTTATTCGTAGGAATAAAAAATTCATCTTAAATTTAGATAGAATTATTGTAAGAGGGAATTTTTATGAGATAGAACCAAAACAAGAAATTAATCCTTTTTTACTTTTATCTATTCTTAATAGTTCTTATGCTAGGTGTCAATTAGAATTTATCGGGAGGTCATATGGAGAAGGATTGTTGAAAATTCAAAAGTATGAATTAGAAGAATTCCATATTATTAATCCTTTTAAAATAAAAGAAAAAGATATTGATTGTTTAATTCTACTTGGAAAAGCATTAAGCGAAGTATTAGATGATGGTGAAGAAATTATAGACCAAATAGATTTAATATTAGAAAAGTATGTTGGAGGAGGTTATAAAGAAAAAGAAAGAGAACTTAATGAAAAAAGAAATTTAAGAAAGGGGGAATAGTTATTTTTGTTACAAGTTTATTTTCAGGTTGTGGGGGTTTGGATTTAGGTTTTAAAAAAGCAGGATATGATATTATATGGGCTAATGATTTTCAAAAAGAAGCAGTTGAAACATACAAAAAGAACATTGGAGAACATATAATTCATGAAGATATATCTAATTTATCTATAACTGATATTCCAAAAGCAGAGATATTGATAGGAGGTCCTCCTTGTCAGAGTTTTTCATTGGCAGGGAGAAGAAATCCGAATGATAAAAGGGGTAAGTTGGTATGGGAGTATTTAAAAATACTGCGTAATTTAAAACCAAGATGTTTTATAATGGAAAATGTTATTGGTTTAAAATCAGCAGTAATTCCTGAAGGAAGAAAAGTTATAGATGAATTGATAGAGGCTTTTCAAGAAATCGGTTATCATGTATTTTGGGAAGTATTAAATATGGCGGATTATGGAATACCTCAAAGAAGAAAAAGGCTTTTTATTATTGGTTTTATAGATAATGTTAATTTTACTTTCCCTGCAAAAACTCATAGTGAAGATGGGAATGGTTATCATAAATGGGTATCTGTAAAAGAGGCAATCGGAGATTTACCAAAGGCTACAAAAGAGGGGATTGTTTATTATGATAAAGAAGCCTTTTCTGATTTTCAAAGAATAATGAGAAATACTGAAGGTTATACAACAGAACATATAATTCCAACATTGAGTGAATTAGACATGAAAATTATTTTATCTGTTCCACAAGGAGGAAATTATATGAATGTTCCTGATGAAATATCTCCGATTAGAATACAGAAATTTAAGCAAACGGGAGGTAGAACTACTTGCTATGGGAGATTAATAGAAACAGAACCTTCATATACGATTAATACATATTTTAATCGCCCCAATTCAGGTTGTAACATTCATTATGAAGAAAATAGAACTTTAACTATAAGAGAGGCTATGAGATTGCAAACCTTTCCTGATGATTTTATTTTAGTTTCTAATTCTATAAGAGCAAAACATATGATGATTGGGAATGCAATTCCTCCTATGTTTGCAGAAATATTGGCAAACCATATTAAAAAATTCTTATAAAAAGAGCATCTCAAACGAGATGCTCTTTTGTTATACATATCTACTTGATAATAATTTTTCAGAGGTTTCTATTATTTCTTTTGGTAATCCTGCTTTTTTTGCAACTTCAATACCGAAACTTTTTGACATTCCACCTCTGATGATTTTAAAGGTGAATAATAGACCGTTTTCTGTTTGTTTAACTTCTGCATGATAGTTATATACAGAAGATAATTCTTTTTCAAGGTCTATTAACTCATGATAATGAGTTGAACAAATCATTTTCGCTTTTATTTTATCATGAATATATGTGATAACAGCATGGGCAATAGATAGACCATCGTTTGTACTTGTTCCTCTGCCTAATTCATCCATTAGTATTAAACTATTTTGAGTTGCATGATAAACGATATAAGATACTTCTTCCATTTCCAACATAAATGTACTTTGGTCATTTAAAATATAGTCATTAGCACCCATTCTAACGAGGATTCTATCAACAGGAGTAAATTTTAATTCAGCAGGAACATAGCAACCTATTTGAGCCATCAAAATAATTAATCCGACTGTTTTTAAATAAGTTGATTTACCTCCCATATTAGGTCCTGTAATAATTTGAATAGATTGATTTGGAAGGTCGCAATTATTAGGAACAACCTTTTTATAACTAAACGCTTGTAATAACGGATGATAAGCATTTTTTATTATAATGTTGTTTCCTTGTTCTATAATCGGACATTTATAATTATATTGTTCTGCCAACTGTGCAAAGCCCATTAAAATATCATTTAATGAGATAAAATCTATTACTCTGCGAATATAATTAAAATGTGGTCGTGTTTCAAAAACAATTGTTTTTATAGTTTCTTTATATAAGTAATCATATTGTTCTAATGCTTCATAATATTCTGTTTCCATTTCTTTAAGTTTTTCAGTAATATATCTCTTTCTATTGGATAAATTACTTCGTTCTATAAAATAATCAGGAACTAATGCGTAATTACTTTGTGTTACTTCAAAGAAGTAGCCTAAAACCTTATTTTCATCTAATTTCAAATTTCTGATGCCTGTTTTTTCTTTTTCTTCTTCAAGATAATCCTCCATTGCTTTTCTACCGTTAAGTTTTTGGTTTCTAACTCTATCAAAGCGTAAATTGTATCCTTCTTTAATAATCTTGTCGTCTGTTATTTTTTCTTTTAATTCTTCAATTATAGTAGTTAATGTTTCATTCATATTTTGTGCTGTAACTTTCATCCAATTTATATTTGAAGTTTGTGAAATTGTTTTTAAAAAGACATTATAAACTTCTATTGTTTTTAGAAATGAAAGAAGTTCAACATCTTTAAATCTATCTGTTTCAAATCTTGCAATGGTTCTTTCTATGTCGCTTGTAACAGTTAATAGTTCCTGCAATTTTTCTCTCAATTCTTTCTCTTTCAAGAAAAAGCCTACTGCTTGTTGTCTTGCAACAATCTTTTTAGAGTTGATTAATGGTTCTTGTATCCATTTTTTCAACATACGAGAGGCTTTTGGGGTAGTTGTTTTATCCAATAAGTCAAATAAACTACCTTTTTTCTTTCTTGTTTGACTGTTTTCCAATATATCTAAATTAATTAAAGCGGAAGAATGAAGATATAAGTAATCTCTATCTTCAACATAATCAACCTTTTTTAAAGTAACGGTTACATTTTGTGTTTCATTGATTTTCGTCATTAAAAAATAATGGGCTGCTATTACAGAATAAGGAACGAATATATCTGCGAAATATTGTTCTTTATGTTTTTTAATAACATCTTGCATTTCTTTATAAAAATAAGGGATGGAATAAATATGAACATTGCCCAAATTTTCAACTTTTTGAATTAATTCGATTTCCCATTCTTTTGTTAAGTATAGAAAAATTTCTTTTGGTTTATATCTTTGAACTATATCAAAGATATTATATTTTTTAACCAATCTTGTAAGGACTTCTCCTGATAAGAAGTCTAAAATTGCAACGCCCAATTCATTTTTATAACTATAAAGAGCCATCATATATTGATGTTCATCTCTTTTTAAATATTCCTCTGAAGTAATAGTTGCAGGCGTAATAATCCTTCCTAATTCTCTTATTACTTCTTCTCCATCTTTTCTTTGATTGATTAAAACAACAGATTTATTATTAATTGCCAATTGATTTGCGAGGTCTTCTCCTTTATGCCATGGAACTCCACACATAGGAAGGTCTAAACCCTCAATAGTTCTTTTTGTTAATTTTAAGTCTGTAATAATTCTGCAAGTTTCTACAGCATCTTCACAATAGATTTCATAAAAATCTCCTACTTGCATAAAAAGGATATATTCTTGATATTTATTTTTAAACTCTGTAAGTTGTCTTGCTAATGTAGACTTTATTCCTTTTATATCTTCAAAAGTTACATGACCGTTCATATTTTATCACCTCTCTGTATATATAATATAATTATAACATATATGCAAGTAGTTCACAATGACTTAATTTATAACAAAAAGATAAACCTTTCTATTCAGATTTAAGAAAGGTTTATCTTCATATCTCTCATTAACGCCTTTTATTTTTGTCTTCTTCAGGTGCAGGTAATATTTCAAGGATAATGTTAAATCCATTGACATACCATACACGCACACGTTTTCCCACAAACTTGTCGAAATTTTCCAAAGTAATTAATCTTTTCTCTGTATTAAGATAATACAAACTTTTACTCCCCTTGGTTAAAACTCCTACTTCTGAAGTAATCTTTTTCCTTTTTATCCTTAAGAATAAAAGCGTTATATATGTCACGGGTATGACCATTAAGATATAGGCAAGAATGATACCACTATCTTTACCCGTATATATAGAGAGAAGAAATAAGACAATAGCAGGAATGATTGCTGCTAATGATAAAAAGAAATGGTCTTGAAATACTTTCCCCATACGATAGGTTGGCACTTTCATATAAAAACCACCTCCTTTTTCATAAATATATTATTCTATTTAAATATAATAATACCTTTCGTATAGAGGATATTTACTTTGCTTAATTAAAATAATTACGAAAAAAGAGGAATATAAAAATTAAAAGAGGCTTAAATAGCCTCTTTTATTTCACGCCTTGCAATACTTTCGATTACTTTTACTACTACGCCATTTCCAATTTGTAGACTTGCTTGTGAATCGCTTACAGGGAAAATAAATGTATCAGGTAAACATTGTAGTCTTGCTCTTTCTCTTATAGTTAATCTTCTAAATCCTTTTTCATCTTGTATAATATGAGTGCTTCTATTTAGGCTGTTATCGCTTGGAGTTATACAACGGGCATATTTGTCTATTCTATCAGGAAAGGGAACAGCCCCTTCTTTCCATATACGTCCATCTGAAAGAATTTTCTCTTTTGAGGCTTTCATATATCTTATTTTCTCTAATTGTTCTTCTGTTAAATAATATTTATCTTCTACTTCATCTTCTAAAATATCTGCAAGAGTTAAATCCGTTTGATAATTCCCTTTTTCAAGAGAAATATTACACACCCAATTTGAAACAAATCCTTCTTCTCCCCATTTTAATTTAACTTTCGCATTGTTTTCTGTTATGTAGTTATATAAATCTAATATATTGATATTGTTCATATCGATTATTTTTGTAGAGGGGATATCTTTTCCTGATTGATTTTCTTGTGAAGAATTTAAAATACAGATTAAATAAGTTCTTATTCTATTTTGAGGAACATTATATTTTATTGCACTTGATACTTCATATTTTATATCATAGCCAATAGAATGAAGTTCAATTAAGGCTTTCAAAAAGTCCATTCCTTCTCGTATAGTAGTAAATCCTTGAACATTTTCTATAAACAAATATTTTGGCTTATTTTCTACATTTTTTAGCAAGTAGCAGAGTTGCCAAAACAAGCCCGAATCTTTTCCATTCAATCCATAACGAGTCGTTACATTTGCAACTGATAAATTTTTGCAAGGAAATCCTGCACACCAAATATCTGCTTCAGGAATTTCATCTGGATTTACAATCATAATATCATCTTTAAACCATTCATTCTCTGTATTAAAATTTGCTTTATAAGTTTCTCTTGCATATTTGTTTATTTCAACATACCCAACGCAATTATGCCCTGCTCTTTCCATTCCCATTCTAAACATTCCTGCACCACTAAAGAAATCTATAAATTTTATGGAAATTACCCCCTTTGAATATTTTTATAAATTTATTATAATATAATAATAAGTTATAGTAAAGAAATTATAGGATTTATTTTAATTATGTATAAAATAATATGTGTTATATTATCAAATCACGAAGGAAAGGTTGGCGACAAATGAAGAAATTTTATCATGTTTCATTAAGTCTGACAGAAGGGTTAGAAAAGGTTTTTTCTCCGAGGATTCCGAGTGAGGATATTAGAATGAAAGAAGAAGAATCTACTATTCCACGAATTTGTGTCTGCGATTCTATTGAGGGCTGTTTGACGGCTGTACCTTTTGGAGGTGCGAATCTGCCAGAAATTTTCGTGGGAGATATTAATACTCATTCTTGCCCTATCCGTGTATTTGTCTTTGATGAAAAAGACATATTAGATGGAAATCTTATTACACCTGAAGAACTATACAAGAAAGATTGGGTTAGAGATGCTTATTATAGCAGAGAGTATTGGATAGTTAATCAGGATATTAAACCTGTAGATACATTCGTGATTTCTGTTACTGACTATGATGAATCTATATACGATGATGTTTCTCCTGCTAACAGAGAATTATATGACAACTGTATAGATGAAGATTTGGAGAACTATATAGATGGTCATATAACAGTTATCGAGAATGTTACCTACAAAATCCTCAATAATTATGTTGAAAATGATTTTATAACTATTGTTTTTGACAGAAAGATTGAGGGAGAAGAATTAGACAACTTGCGAGACTACTTCGAGTCTTTGGCTTATGACTATTGCTATTTCATCGACTTTGAGTTTTGTGATGAAACAAGGGAGAGTATCATCGTTACTTATGACGGTGTAATAAATATTTCCCTTGAGGATGTCAAAGACAGGCTGAAAAAAGAGGGTTTAACTGTCTATTCAATATATTAGCCTGTACTGTAATACTAAACCTAACACAAGTTAAAGAAATGTAAAAAACAAAAGGGGGCAATGTAAATGAAAAAATCTGTTTTTTGTTTATTAATGGCATTAATCATGGTACTTACAAATTCTATTTCTGTTTTTGCAAAGGAAGGCAAAAGTGAGGTCAAAGAAGTACCACAAAACAATTATATTTTTATCGTTGTAAACGATGAACTCGTAGAATTCCCTGACGCTTTACCAGAAGTAAGGGATGATGTAACTTATGTTCCTGTCAGATTCTACGCAGGGGCTTTAGACTGCGATGTTTTTTGGGACGGAGAAACCAAAGAAGTTACTATTTCCAAAAGTGGTCAAGAAGATAAGTTTGTTATTCTGAAAACAAAAGAAAACAAACTTATCAATAGTGAAGGAGAAGAATTTGAACTTCCTATCTTTTCAAAGGAAGGCAGAGTAATGACTCCTTATAGACTAATTGGTGAGTTTTTTGGTTATGAAGTTTCATATATCAAAGAAGGTCCTATCGCAAGAATTAAAGACAAGAATGCTACTATCACAGATGAAGATATTTATAAACATCTTGTTGATAAGATAGAAGCATTTAAGAAGGAACAGGCTAAACTTGCAGAGGAAAAAGCAAAAGCATTGGAGGCAGAGAAAAAGGCTTTAGAAAAAGAAAAAGCGAAAAAGGAGAAAGAAAAAACTCCTAAAAAGGTCATTTACCTTACTTTTGATGACGGACCTAACTCTTACACTCCTGCCATTTTAGATTTACTTAAAAAATATGACATGAAAGCAACATTTTTCATGTTAAGTGGAAATATGAAGAATAATTCCAAAGTGGTTAAAAGAATGGCAGACGAAGGGCATGGTCTTGGTTTACACGGTGTAACTCACGACCAAAAGAAAGTGTATGCGAACAACAATTCTGTTGTCAACGAAATGAACACTGCCAATAATACTTTAAAGAGCATTGTTGGCTATAAGACGAAGTTGGTAAGAGTTCCTTATGGTAGTAAGCCTTTATTAACAAAAGCACAATATAATAATTTGGTGAATGCAGGGTATAAAATGTGGGATTGGAACATCGATAGTGGTGATTCTAAAAAATCCTATGTTGACCCTCAAAAGTTAATTAAGGATACTACTAATTACATTGCAAGTAAGAAGTCAGGAACTGTAGTAGTGTTGTTCCATAACAAAAAATGTACGCTTGAAGCGTTAGAAGGAATTTTGGAGTGGATGCAAGAGAACAATTACACTTCAGAAAGTCTTACTAACGAAATGAAGCCACTTAATTGGTGTACTAAATAATTTTATAATCTATGAATTTTTCTTATAAAATCTCCTTGATTTTATCAGGGAGATTTTGTTTTTTATCTTAATTTATAAAGGATTCTTAAAAGTATTAATTAAATACATTATTGGGTAATTTTTACTAAAGGAGGTATAGACATGCAGTACGTAAAGTCATTAGAGGATATAACTCAAAAGATAGAAAGGATTTTCTTGGAGAAAAGTCCTTATACTTGGATTCATTCCTTGAATGTGTCAAGAATTGCAATGATTATAGCAGAGAATTTTGATCTGAATGAAGAAAATCTTGAAGCCGTTAGAATTGGGGGACTTCTTCACGATGTTGGTAAAATTTATATTCCTTCTGGAATTTTAAATAAACCATCTAAACTTACAGAAGAAGAATTTCTAATCATTAAAGAACATCCGATTCTTGGGGTTAGAGAGTTTGAGGGAATAATTTTTTCTCCTGACATTATCAAAATTCTACATATCCTTTTGTATCATCATGAACGATATGATGGGAATGGTTATCCTTATAGGTTAAAAGGAGAAGATATTCCTTTCCTAACAAGAATAGTATCTGTTGCAGATGTAATCGATGCAATATGTGGTTCAAGACCATACAAGGAAGGCTTGCCTATAGAGGCAGTCATTAAAGAGTTGGAAGGGGCTAAATGGTTACAATTAGACCCTCATATTGTGGAGGTGGCCTTATCTAATATTGATAAAATTATAGAAGGCTATAACACAAAAACTCCTTTAAATTCCGATGTTTTAATCTCAAGCGTGGGTTAATTCCTACGCTTGATTTCTTTTTTGTTATATTTTTCTCTTTTATTACCATAAAAACTATATTTTTGTTCATATTCTTGCAAATATATTTGAACAAGTTTATAATAAAATGTGAACATAGAAAGGAGGGTGGTATAGTGTTACATTGCCGAAAATATATTAGAGATGAAAATAGTGATTGGGTTGTTTTTATTCATGGCATGGGAGGAAGTTCTGCAGTATGGTTCAAACAAATAAAAGATTATAAAAAGCATTTTAATTTATTACTTATTGATTTAAGAGGACATGGTGGTTCAAAAGACCTTAATCCACTTAGAAAATATACATTCGATCAAATAGCAGAAGAAGTTATAGAAACGATGGACAATGAAGATATCAAAGAAGCGTTTTTTGTTGGAATGTCGTTAGGAACAATCGTCATTAATGCCATTAGTAATATTGCCCCTGAAAGAGTAAAAGCAATGGTTTTAGGTGGGGCATTAACGAGATTTAATTTCTCTAAAAAGATTCTTATTAAATTGTCTACTATTCTTCGGCCATTACTTCCATACATGGCTTTATATAAACTTTGTGCAATGATTATAATGCCATGTAAAACTCATAAAGAAGCAAGAAAAGTTTTTATTCGTGAGGCTAAAAAATTAGGACATGAAGAATTTTTAAAATGGTATAATGCCATTGTTAAAGAAACAGAAAAGGTTCATAACATAGCAAAAAGAATAAAAAACAAAATACCAAGATTATATATTATGGGTAGTGAAGACTATATGTTTCTTAAAATTGTTAAACAAGATTTAATTTATTATGCAAAAGCACAATTATCTATTATTGAAAATGCAGGTCATGTTTGTAATATAGATAAACCACAAGAGTTTAATTTAATGTCTATTGAGTTTTTCAAACAATGTACTGAAAATTCATTTCCACAATCTTGTAAAGCAGTTTAGAACAGTAGCGGCAAAAAGTTGCTACTGTTTTTATATATATTATACAAATTAGTTATTGCATATTAACAAAATATTGTATATAATGTTTATTAACAAGGAAGGGGGATTAAAATGTCTATTTTAAATCTTTTATCCATATCTAAAAATATAGCAGATTTAAATAAAAATCTTCGTGAGGTAATAAGAATTGAAAAAGAGAAAGAGGAAAATAATTTAATTGATTTTATTCTAAAGAAAGAACAAAGAGATTCTTACGATGAAAACACAAAAGAAGTTCAAACAATTAAAGGACTTAATTTTGAAATTAACTCTTATGAAAAAGGGTCATTGGATTATAAAAATCATGACACCTATTATTGTCAATATAAAGATTGGGTCTTTATAATTAAATACTATAATGATCCTGATATTGAAGAAGGAATATTAGCCCTATATAATCCAATAAATATCAAAACAAAAAAAGTTATAGAATATTATTGTGATTTATGGTGTAACAATACGAGTAGGGAAAAATTAGAAGATTTAATTTTCTTATTGGATAATGGGCTTGAAGCATTTATCAATAAAAAATATTCGTTTGTTAATAAACTTCCTGATTTATTAAAGGATAAAGGTTTAGAAGTTATTTCAGAAAATTATTCTTTTGCACCATATACTTATAATGGTTATTTAAAAGTTATTTTAAATGACGATAAATTCATCAAAAAGTCTTGTATATTGAAAATAAAAAATGTATCTTCTGATGGTGCAACAATTATTTTGCAAGAAAAAGAAAACAATTTCTATGATTATTTTCAAAAGAAATATTCCTTTATTTATAATGGAGAAGAAGATATAGAAGAATTGATTAAATGTATAACTTGTTTTATAGAGGAAATAAACGGCTTATATGGATTTTATGAAAACGGAAAATTTTATCAAGGAAAAGATATTGATATGTTGATTGAGGAAATAAAAGATAAAGTGAAGAAAAATTATTATGAAGACTATAATTGTCATAAAGTCAATATTAATAATTCCTTAATCAATAAAGCAGGGGAAGAAGACCATTATAAAGGTATAGATATATACAGAGAATTTACGATTGTATTTGATAATTGCTACCATGAAAATGAAAAAACCATTCGTCAAACATTCAATATAACTTTTAAATATGATAAGAATACTGATGAAAACAATTGTTTGTTAAATATAGAACTTAATACAAGAAACCTTATAGATTGTAGTTATAATCTTCCTCATAAAGAAAAAGTAGAAATGAAAGGTCCATTTTTACACCTTTATGGAATTTTAAAATTCTTCTTATGTTGTTTATTTGAGAATAATGGTTATCCATTATATGAAGATTGTATGAATTTTAAAAAATAATTTAAAATAACAGAAGCCCTTACTTATATTGTAAGGGCTTAATTTGTAATATTGAATAAAAAATAAGGAGGCTTGTGATTTAAGCCTCCTTTTATATTTAAGGTTGATATGCTTGTAATCGAATCTTTGTATCAAAAATTTCAGTATTTCTAAGTATTTTAACAGGAATCATATCTCCACTATTAAAGTTATTTGTAATTGTATCTATTTCTTTTAAAGAACTGATTCTTATTTTGTTATATTCAAGAATAATATCTCCTTTTCTCAAACCTGCCATTTCAGCACCAGAGAAAGGTTCAACTCCTGTTATATAGAAGCCTGTTGGAATATTGTGTTTAGTTGCTATATCTTCTGTTATATCCTGACCAATTAAACCATGGATTAATCTTGGTTTTGAGAGAATTTCTATTTTAGGAGTAATTTCGTTGATAGGAATAGCAAAGCCTAAACCTTCTACTCCTGCATTTGTTATCTTAACGGTAGTGATACCAATAACTTCTCCTTTGGAGTTAAGTAAAGGACCTCCACTGTTCCCTCTATTAATGGCTGCATCGGTTTGAATAAGATTAAATTTTTTACCATTTATAGCGATTTCTCGTCCTGTAGCACTAATAACTCCTATTGTTACACTTCTCATTAATTGTTTTCCTAATGGATTTCCGATTGCAATAGCAATTTCACCAGTTCTTAATTTGTCGGAATCTCCAAGTTTAGCAACAGGTAGAGAGCCAATTTCTCCATTTAGTTTTATAACGGCCAAATCCATATTAGAATCGAAATTTACTATATTTGCTGTCATTCCTTTTCCATTGCTTAAAACAACTTCTATTTCAGTTGCCCCTTCTACCACATGGTAATTGGTTAAAATAAGTCCTTCTTTACTAATGATAACTCCCGTACCAATTCCCTCATTTACTGCTTCTTCGGATAATAAATTTGTGACATTTTCTCTATTAAAAATACCGACCACAGAAGGAGAAACATTCTCTACTATATCAGGAATTGTTAAAATTTCTTTTTCCAAAGATGCAGGTTCAACAATCACTTCTTTTTCATAAACTATTTCGTTTAATTTTTGTTTATCATCGTGATTACTTATAAAGGAATACATATAAAAACTTAAAGCAGTTAAAATAATTGTGTTTAAGATAGTAAGAATAATAAAAACAGATATGACTTTTCTAAAAAAGTCTCCACTAAAAGAAATAGAAAATAAATGGCGTTCCTCTTTTTTTATGCTTTCATCTTTTTTCATTTCATTCAACCCGCCAACCCCCTTAAAAAATATTTATAATAAATATTTAACTATCTAAAAATATACTATCACTTATATAAATATATATCATAAAATATGTAAAAAATCAATTAAAAAATAATAAAAAATCACGCTAAAAAGCGTGATTTTAAGTAAAAATTGTACTTTTTAATATTCTTCTGGGAGTAAAATGGTAGTTACAGACCTATCCCATTCCGTAATTACATATACTTTGAGATTGTCGGAAAGAATGTAAGAAGAAAACAATCTATCTCCATATATTAAGGCTTCTTCATTTAATTTTTTATCTTCTTCACATAAATCTCCCCAATCTCCGATACTATGTCTTTGGATACATCTCATAATATCTTCTTGCTTAACTGTATTCAAAACTCCTTGTGTGGCTACTACTATTCCTAATGGGAATTTCAATGTTTTCATCTCCTAACTATTTGTAGATTAAAAATGCTATCTTTCTCTTAAAATTCACATGCTGAACGGAAAGAGTTCTCAAAATCTCATTCTTGATTTTATGGAATGGTCCTTCCATTTGTTTTTCTTTAAGAAGAACCAAACAATCATATAAGAAGTTGATTTGTGCTTCAACATAGTTACTCTTTCGTCTATCCATGTAAAGAACTTTACTACGATAGTTTTGATATTTTTGTGCAACTTCATTTCCCAAATGATGCTTGGCTTCGTCTATGTATCTATCAAGCCATTGGGAAACACGAAAGTTTTCATCTTTTTCTCGTTCTTGTCTCCTAAATTCAGGATCAATTTGCTTTCTTAACTGTTTGTTATGCTGAATAACAAAATGCAAATCTTTCATAAAAAACCTTCCTTTCAAAAATTATATGTTTATTATACCATAAAGTGAACCCAAATACTACACGATTTTTAATAACCTTTATAAGCCCATATTTGCCTTTTAAAGGCTGTATATAGGTTAAAGGTATCTTACTATGGGGAAAGAGTTTTCAGGGGCTTACAGAGGCGTTTAATAAGCCCCTGTTACATAACATGAGTTTGCTGATGCCCAAGGATATAAGAAGTTATTCTTTGACAATCTTCAGGAGATATTTTTCTCTGTTGATTATCTATAAACTCGAATAACTTTTTATGTCCATTTTTGCCACTGAAAATAGGGATATTCTCCCATTCTTCTTTGTTGACTTTCGCATCAGGATGACTGAATAAGACAGCCCCATTTACCCAAATATTATAACCCATAGATTTTAGGAATTGAGATAGCCTATAACTATGAGTTTTGACTTGTTTTACAGGGCTATAAAATTCCCTTTTGTAAATCAAACCTAATTTCTTTGCTTGTTTCCACATTTTGCCCTCCAAAACTTTAATAAAGCCTTGAAGGTTTTTGACTTCAAGAACAAAAATACCGTTAGGACCAATAATGATGTTGTCTATTTGACTTTTTTGGTTTCCTAATCTAATGGTTGTATCTGTTAAGACAGTATAATCATCAGGGAGTTTTTCAAGAATCTTCTTAACCTTCGTTTCTCCTTCGTATCCTGATTTATAGATTCTATATTTTTTGACAGTTTGAGAGGCTATAAAGCCTACACCTATAAACAGGTAAATACTGATTTTCCCAAAGAAAGGGATAGTGGAGAAAATAAGAATAAGAAGCCCCATCCAAAGTAAATAAAGATTTCGATACTTATTTTTATGTCCCCTTAAATCGTTTTTAACAGTTATAATCTGTGCCATAAACAATACCTCCTTAAAAATGTTTTGATACAGATACAACGGAAAGATTGAAACTATATGTCTTTAGATACCCTCCTTTCATAAGAAATATTATAAGTTATATTTACAATATTTCTTTAAAGAAGGAAGATATCCTTTTCAAAATTAAACAGGAAACATTTTGCCTAAATAATATGCCATTAAAACTGGAACTGCATTTCCTATTTGTCTATATTGTGAAGATATAGAACCTTTAAAAATAAAATTATCAGGAAATGTTTGTATTCGGGCTGTTTCTCTAACTGTCATTCTTCTATGTAAATTAGGGTGAGGAATTATAACAGGTCCTCCTGTTCCTCCACCTCTCCCTAAAATTGTAGGAGAAGGTTTATCCCATTCTGTTGGTCTATTCCCTATATAACCATTTAAAATCACCTTATGTTTTGTTCCAATATGATTTGGAATAGTATCTGTAGATTCTAATGGTAAGTCTTCAATGGCATCTCTAACGGTTTTCCAATAAGGTTCTTTATCTTCAAAATATATTGGTTTTGGATAATTTATATCTATGTTTAAATCTTTTCTTATTCCCAAAAAGATAACCCGTTTTCTTAATTGAGGAACTCCATAATCAGCAGCATTAAGTATTTGATAGCGAACTTTATAACCGATTTGTTCCATATCATTAAGTATCAAATTAAGAATTTTACCTTTTCCTAAACTTATAATTCCTGTAACATTTTCCGCTAAAAAATATAATGGTTTCTTGCCATCAATTACTCTTAAGAGTTCTAAATAAAGAAAGTTTCTTTCATCTTCTTCATTTCTATTTGTATTGGCAATAGAAAATCCCTGACAAGGAAAACCTCCAATAACAATATCTCCATCAGGAATTTCTTTTATACTTATAGTCTTAATATCTCCATAAACAATATTGTTATCTATATTATGTTTATATGTTTCAACGGCACTTTTATCAAAATCATTTGCCCATACTATTTTATGTCCTGCATTGATAAATCCTAAATCCATCCCTCCACATCCTGAAAATAAAGAAATTACTTTTATAGAAATCACCCCTTTTTTAATCTTCCTCTATACAATAGAAAAATCTATTTCTTTTTTGAAAGTATCAACTCTATCTACAACAACTTTCAATTTATCTCCTAATCTAAAAACATTCCCTGAATGTTCTCCGATAAGAGCAAATTTTTCTTCATCGTAGATATAAAAATCATTCAATTTAGATATATGGATTAAACCTTCAACTGTATTTTCAAGTTGAATATATAATCCATATTCAGTTATTCCTGAAATAAAACCTTCGTACTCTTCTCCGATTTTGTCTTTCATATATTTAACTTTTTTAAGTTTAACACTTTCAAACTCTAATTCTTGTGCTCTAACTTCTCTATTCGTAGAATGATTTGCAATATCGTCTAAATCTTCTTTCAACTCTTTAACCATTTTTTGATTAACTTTTTTCTCAATTAATTTTTTTATAATTCTATGATTTTGTAAATCAGGGTATCTTCTAATAGGAGAAGTAAAATGACAATAATAATCACTTGCCAACCCAAAATGGCCTATATTATTACTTGCATATTTTGCTTTTTTAAGACATCTCAATAAAACAGTATTTATTGCGATTTCTTCATCTTTATCTCTTACTTCTTCTAATATTTCTTTCAAATCATTGAGTTTTAGATTTTCAGGAATAGATAGATTGTATTGATTTATAAAATTGCTGAACATAGCAATTTTATCTTTTTCAGGCTTTTCATGAATTCTATATAAGAAAGGAATATTTCTCTTATAGATTTCTCCTGCTATTACTTCGTTACAAAGTATCATAAATTCTTCGATTATTCTTGTTGCAATATTCCTGTCTACTTTCTTAATTTCTTTAATTGTTCCGTCATCATTTAAAATTACTTTTGTTTCGTTAAAATTAAAATCAAGAGCCCCTTTTCTTTCTCTTTTGTTAATCAAAATTAAGGCTAATTCTTGGCAAGTTAAAAGTAAATCATAAATATGTTTATATTTATTGATAAGTTCTTCATCTTTATGTTCTAATATTTTATAAACATTGTTGTAGGTCATTCTTTCTTTGCTATTGATAACGCTATTCGCAATTTTTACAGAAACAACTTCTCCTTCTTCATTAATTTCCATAAAACAACTGACTGTTAATCTATCTACATGAGGGTGTAAAGAACAAACTCCATTTGAGATTTTTTCTGGTAGCATAGGAATAACCCTATCGACTAAATAAATGCTTGTAGCACGATTAAAAGCGTCTTTGTCCAAAGAAGTACCTTTTTTCACAAAATGACTTACATCTGCTATGTGAACGCCTAAAAGATAATTACCATTTCGTTTCTTTTCAACAGATATAGCGTCATCCAAATCTTTTGCATCATCTCCGTCAATGGTAATAATTAATTTATCTCTTAAATCTAATCTATGTTTTAATTCTTCTTCGGGAATTTTATCTTCTATTGTTTCTAATTCTTTTAGTGTTTTTGCAGAAAACTCCGTTTCAATGTCTTTTTCTTTTAATAAAGCATAAATATCTATATCTGAAATGTTATCTTCATTAATAATTTCTATAATAATACCTTCACATCTATTTGGATGTCTTTCTGTAATTTCTACTACAACTTTTGCTTGGTCTTGTGCGTTCATTGTATTACCTTCTCTTACAATAATCCCATCTAAAATATCTCCACCAATAGGAATAACTCCTCCATAAGTTCCGAAATTCATAAAAGTTCCAACTACTTTTAATTTTTCTTGATATAGAATTCTTTCTATAACGGCTTCTGCCTTTTTCTCTTTTGTTTTTTCATATTTAATTGTTGCAAAAACAATATCTTTGCTTAAAGCACCTTTTGTATTTGTTTGATATACATAATATTCTTCATCATTAGAAAAACTCTTAATGAATCCGAATCCCTTTTTGTTTCTTCTAAACTCTCCAATGATTTTATTTCTTAAATCAACATAATACTTGTTATCCATAGTTTTGTATAAGACTTTTAAATCGTCTAACAAATCTATGATTTCTTTTATAATTTTTGCTTCATTCTTGGAACAATTAAAATCTTCTTGAAGATTATCAATATTGAAGAAACCGTCTTTCGATAAAATCTGTTTTAAAAATTGTATTTTATTTTTCAAATATATCACCTCACTTAATTTACATTATACATATTTATAAAAAAATTGTCTATTGAAAAAAGTTCACAATATATTTATAATATATTAAGAGAATATTGTAGGAGGGGTTGTTTTGAAATTTATTATCGTTGATTTGGAAGCAACATGTGATAAAGATAATAAAGATTTTATTAATGAAATCATAGAAATAGGAGCAGTAAAAATTATTGGTGGCGAAAAACCCAAAGTTGTAGATACTTTTTGTTCTTTTGTAAAGCCAATTATAAATCCTATAATAACTGATTTCTGCAAAAATTTAACTTCTATTAGTCAAGAAGATGTAGATAAAGCAGAAAAATTCCCCGTTGTTTTAAAACAATTTAAAGAATGGGGAGAAATAGATAAAGATTATCTTATTTGCTCTTGGGGTTTCTATGATAAAAAACAATTTATTCAAGATTGCAAACTCCATAATCTTAACAGCAAATGGGTTGAAAATAACCATATTAGTCTAAAGCATCAACATGGAGAAATATTAGGAAGAACTCCAATGGGTATGCCAAAGGCTTTAAAAATCGCAGGATTTCCATTAGAAGGAACGCATCATAGAGGAATAGATGATGCAAAGAATATCGCCAAAATATTTTTAAAATATTATGGTCAATGGAAGTTAAAGTAAGAGAAAAATAAGAATTTATTCTTAAAATTTTTACGATAAAATAGAAGGAAATTTTCATTTTATCTATAATATAATATGGCAACAACAATACAGATTGTTGCTTTCGGCCATATATTTTTCCCCTTTTATTTTCCGACCAACCTTCCTAAACATTTTTTGAAGAGGATTCTCTAAAAGAGAATCCTTTCTCATTTTAAAACACTATGAGGTATAATCTCATAGTGTTTTTCTTTTTAAAATATATACATATTCAATTACATTATTAGTATTTTTATATTGTCTTTTTTCACTATTTATATCTGACTTATATCTCTTATAATTTATTTCTTCTACTATTACTTCACCATATTCTTGTAATACAGATAAAATATATTCTTTTGACATAATTCCTTCGTTATTATAACTTAAAATAATATATTTAGTTTTTGTATTAGAAATATTATGTATTAAATTACGAAAAGCCGTTTTCACTTTTATTTTTGAAGAAAAATCAGATTTTTGATGTTCATAAGTACGTGTTCCTGTTTTCCCATATAAAATAGGATTATCATATAAGGCCATCGTTTCTAAAATATGATAATTTTGAGCATATTGTCTTGTATTATATGGAGGGTCTAAATAGACTATATCTGCATTTATTGATTTAATTAATATAGAAGCATCTTCCATAAATACTTGATGATTCTTTCCGTTATAATTTAATGTTAAAGGAGTTAATAATAATGGTTTTAATGCTGATTTCTTGAAATTTTTTAAAAAAGCAGCGTAAACACTTGTTGTATTTGATACTTTATCCATGCATTCCATTAGGGTAGCAAGTAATATAAAATATTCATTTTCTGTAAGTAAATTTTTATTTTTCCATTCTTCAATTTTTAATCTTACAGAATCAAATTTCATTGTATTTTCATCCGTAAAATAAAATCTTTGATATTCTTTATTAAGAGTTCCTGTTGGAGAATAATTTTCATAAAAAAATCCTTTTATTCCATCTAAATTGTTTAAATATTTTAATACAACTTCATAATTCCTTTCGTTTTTATAATTGAACTGTATTTCAGAGGACAAGCCTTTAAATAAAGGTTCTTCTATATTTTCTATAAATGCTTTTCCTAATACATAAGAATAATATTGCCAATCATTCGCATAAATTGTATAACCTTTATTTTTTAAAAAATTACCTACAGAATGAGTTCCTGCAAATAAATCTAAAAAAGTTTTTCCTGTTATATTATGTTTTTCTATTAAAGAATATATAATTGGAACTAATGATTGTTTATTTCCGATATATTGGATATTAACACCCCCTTTTATATTTAAGATAGTAATTTAATTATACAACTATTAAAATTACTTATCAAAAAGTTAAAAATGATTTATAATATATTAAGGGATTATCTAAATAAGATAAATTTCTTAAAGATTATAATAAAGAAGGTATATATGAATAAGAATAGAAATAGATTAATGTTTATTTATATTACATAAGAAAGGATGATTGTAATGTCAAAAGATTATTTACCATTTGAATCCGTCTTGTTAATTGACGGCAATAATTTAATCCATAGGAATTTTCATGCGTTTCCGTTTTTAACAGCAAAGGATGGTACTCCTACGGGTGCTGTTTATGGAACGCTGAAAATGCTTAAAAAGTTCCAAGAGGACTTCAATCCTATGCTGATGATTTTCTGTATGGATGCTCATAGAAGAAGTTTCAGAAATGAACTTTTTGCAGATTATAAAGGGCATAGACCTGAAACAGATGATTTGTTAAAGCCTCAATTCGCTTTAATCGAGGAGTTTTGTAGGGCTTCCAAACTTACTTGTGTAAAGAAAGATGGGTTTGAAGCCGATGACCTTATTGGGAGTTTATCTTATAAGGCTTTGGAACATGGATACTTGCCGTATATTTTGTCTGGTGACAGAGACCTATTTCAATTGGTAAATGAATCAATCAAGATGATTTATGTGTCATCAAAAGATGGATTGGTCATTTACAATGAAGAAAAAGTTAAAGAGAGATACGGAGGTTTATCCCCAAAACAAATTATTGACCTTAAAGGTCTTCAGGGAGATACTTCGGATAACATTCCAGGGGTCAAGGGAATAGGTGAAAAAACAGCCATTTCTTTACTCACCCAATATGGCTCTTTAGAGGGTATATATGAGAACATTGAATCTATAAAGGGAAAGAGAAAAGAAACTCTTATCAGTCAGAAAGACATGGCATTTTTATCGAGAGAACTTGCTACGATAAAATGTGATGTTGAAATAGACTTGATAGAGGAAAATGATTTCTCCTTTGACTATCCTGAAGTAAGAGAGTTTTTAGCAAAACTCAACATTGTAAGCCTATAAATAGAAAAACACCCTTAACGGGTGTTTTTCTATTTTAATCAAAATCTTCTTCATCATGAGGCCTTTTTTCATTTTTATAGATATACATTTCTTCCTCTTCTTCTGTCTTTTCGATTTCAAAATTAAATTTATTTTCTAAAAATTCTTTTCTTCTTCTATTGATTTCATCTTCTGTTTCTCCCAAATATATTTGAAAATTTCTTGAGCAATTGTTCGGGCATAAACTTCCTCTTTGTCTTACTTTTTCTTTATCAACCCAAAACTCTGCATTACATTTTTCACAATGATATAACTCTTTATTATCCACACTATCACCTCCAATTTGCTTTGTATACATTATAGCACTAATTATTTGATATGTGAAATTAAGTAAGTTAAAATTATATTGAAAGGAGGAGATATTTTGTTTCAACCTGTTATTAAATGGTCAGGGAGTAAAAGAAGTCAAGCAAAAGAAATCGTAAGTTATTTCCCTGACAATATAAATACATATTATGAACCTTTTATTGGTGGAGGTTCTGTAATGTTTGAGTTATTAAACTCTGATAAGAACTTTAATTCTATTATATGTAGTGATTTAAATAGTGACCTTATTAATTTATGGAATATGATAAAACATTCAAAAGAAGAATTGGCAGAAGGCTATGAAGAATTATGGAATGAATTAAATAAAGACAATAATATAGTAAGAAAAAAAGAATTATATTATTATATAAGGGAAAGATTCAATAAGGAAAGAAATCCTATTGATTTTATGTTTATAAATAGAACGACTACAAATGGTTTAATAAGGTATAATAAAAAAGGAGAATTTAATAATTCATTTCATTTTAATAGAAAAGGTATTGAACCTAAAACTCTTAAAAAAATTATTTATCAATGGTCTAATAAAATAAATGAATTTGATGTAAAGTTTATAGTAGAAGATTATCAAAATATAGTTCCAAAACAAGGTGATTTTGTTTATTGTGATCCTCCTTATATGAAAACAAAAGGAATGTATTTTGGAACTATTGATTATGATAAATTTTTTGAATGGCTTAAAAATTTAGATGCATTATATTGTTTTAGTTTTGATGGGAAAGTTGGAGAAGAAGATTTAACTGCTCCTGTTCCACAAGAAGTTTATAAAAGACATTTATATATTAAAAGTGGATGTAGCAGTTTTAGAAGAATTAAGGAACAAAAAATTGAATATGTTTATGAAAGTTTATATTTAAGTTATTAAAATATTATAAAAAGAAGGAAATGGTAGCAAAATGCCGAAAATCAAAATAATATATTATTTATCTGTTATAGAAATTAACATAAAAGAAGACAAACAATTATTTGCAGAAAGGGGGAAGGATTAATTGGAGTAATTAAACCTCGAAGAGAAGACATTTTGTATAAACGGAATGTTGTAAAACTCAAAGGATATGGGGTATTTATTATAAAGTCTATTACAACTGATGAAGGTTTTGACACATATATAGATAGTTATACTTGTCAAGGCATCTTTATTAAAAATAAAGTTATACGTCCTGCAGAAATAATTGTTATAACTACAAGAAGATTTTTTATTAGAAAGGATATGTCTATTGGTGAGATTCTTAAATATCCTTGGTTGGATTGGGACTTTAGGTGATCGGCTTGATAAATATTTTCTTCAATAAATACCCCAAAACCCTCTCTATAATAGAGAGGGTTTTGTTATTTTATATGTATTTACTTGAAAAATTTATGGTTGCCTATTGTTACCGTATGCGTTAAGGTTTCATGCCAACGATTTGCAGTTAAATTTGGGGTATAAAAATAAAGGGCTCCATTTGTTGGGTCTTTGCCTTCTAATGCTTCTCTTGCTGCCCTGTATTCTTCCTCTCCAGGCTTAGCCTTGGCAAATTGACCACTTGAAACAGGAGAAAATTGATTTGGAGCATATATTACATCTTTAATTGTATTTGGGAATTTTGGACTTTTTACTCTATTAAGTACAACAGCACCTACTGCTAATTTTCCTTCATACGGCTCTCCTCTTGCCTCTGCCCAAATAATTTTTGCTAACATATCTAACTCACTATCGTTAGCATTAACAGGAGTTCCTTGTTTTATTTCCACTTTTTTAGTTGTTTTAGTTTTTGTTTCTTCTTTTTTCACTTCTTTTTTAGTTTCTTGCTTCTTTTGATTAGAATTTTTAGATTTCGTATTTTTTGAAGTTTCTTCTGTTTTTGCGACTGTCTCATTTTCTTTCTGTTTATCAGAATATACTCCCGATATAGTTACTTTACTTTTTGCATTTTCAATAGGTTCACTTTTTTCTTCATTCTTTTCACCAAAAGTTAAAAGATTAGATAGTTGTTCTTCAGTAGGAAGATTATTTAATATATCATTATTTAAATCATTTCCGAAATTAAATTCTGTGGAATTAGATTTACCAAACTCATTAAAAGATAATTCTTCATTTTGCGTTGATAAAGTTGAAAATCCTTCATAGGATAAGTCGACTTCTTTTTCTTGTTCTGCTACTCCAAATATTTTATCAAAATCAACGGGTTTATCAGGAATATTATAAGTCTGTTGTTTTTCGACATTGCTGAAACCATTTAACGCAATAGGGATACAAAAAGTGAGTAATACAGCAATTACACCATATATAATATACTTATATTTGTGCAAAATCTCACCCCTTTCATGATGTCAAAAAAGACAAAAATAAAATAATATAAAAGATATAGTGATATAAGGATTTTTCCTTATCACAGAACATTTCTACGAATAAAAAACAAAAGACTTACATATTTCTCACCTCCTCACTTAAAATTTTAACACAATTACAAGGCTATAGCAATTATTTGAGTATTTTATTGTAAGGATATAAGTTATTTTTACTAAAATTATTTTAATAAGTTGTGATATATTTTAAATGAAATATAAATATTGAATTTAAAAACAAAGGATTTAAAATAAATTTGGCAAAATAATATGTGTCATTATTTTTTATTTTATCAAACAAAAGAAAGGGGTATTTCAATGTATCAGGTTAATCGTAGAAAGAAAAGGAGAGTAAGACTTAACAAAGTGAGGTTCACATCATTCATTCTCTTTATTATTGCTATTTTTGCAGTAATTAAAGGAATGATTTTTTTGGATCAAGTGAAAGTTCTTTATGCAGAAGCATCTTCGTACATAGATGAGGCTTCAGTATTGTATCAAGAAAACGAAAAAATGCAACATGACTTATCAGAACTCCAAAACAGTTTAATACAAGAATATGAGGACTTACTTGCTCTAAAAGAAGATATTGGTGATAATTTATATTTACTTGCCAAAATCATTCATTTAGAGGAACGCACTCAAAATCCCAAAAATATAGACCGAAAGGTTGCTGTTGGGAGAGTAGTCCTTAATCGTGTTAAACACCCTGATTTTCCTGACACCATCGAAGAGGTGATTTTTCAGGAAAATCAATTTAGCCCAACTTTCGATGGGAGTTGGGATGAATATGAGCCAACAGAACTTGATTTTGAGGCTGCTCTATTAGCCTTAAAAGAAGTTCAGATTGTTGGGGAAAAGGGTAAAGATGTTGGAGAAGCCCTATTCTTTGTAAATCCGAAATATGCATCAAAGAGAGGGTATCAATTCTTCAATAAATTGGAGTATATTGATAAAGTCGGAGAACATGAGTTCTACACCTTAAAAGATGGTAAGAACTAACTAAAACGGGCGAAGATTAATCTTCGCCTTTTTTCTTTTAAATTCGGGCTTCTAAACTTGACAAGCAGGTTAATTCATCATATAATAAAATCAAGAAATAACCTCTGTGTTATGCGTGAAAACAGAACAAAATGGAGACAACATTTTATTATAGGGAATCCGAGTTTTTTAGGCTATGTTAGGCTGCTATCTATTTATGATTGGGCAGAAAACAGAATCTAAAAACAGGATACCCACTTTGATGAGGGAGGCTCTTAATTTTTCTGTTTAACGGTAAGATGGAGTTATTTCTATAAGAGATGATAAAAGGAGGCTTTCGCCTCCTTTTATATTTATATTCTATAAAACAAAACCCCACTTAACCTGATAGGTTTAAAGTGGGGTTTATTTTATATATTAATTCCAAGAAGAACAGGAAGTAGAGGATGTATATCCATATGACCAAGTATCAGAGGTAACAGTTGTTCCATACCAACTACAACTCCATTCTTTTCTTCTCTTGTAATCCTTTGTGCATGATCTTGATTGTGGACAAGAATCGCAGACACGCTTATTTGAACAACTTTTCTTTTCTCCTTCACCAGTACATTCTGGAACGGTGGTGCAGTTGCAATCCACAGTACGGTTTTCTGTCCATGTGTCAGTATCATATATTTCCCAAGAATCATTTGCAGTAGCAGAGTTGTTTTGTGGTTTCCAACAACTTTCACTCCATCCGTCACCTTCACAATCAGTATATTTAGGTCTATCTAAAATATCTGTTCTTTGTTTTGTTGGATCAGCAGGATTACCTCCTACCTGTTCAGCAGGTTGCCATCCTTGTGTTGTCCAAGAGTTTCTTAATATTTTTATAAGTTCGCCATTAGGTGCATTGCCTTGACTTGTTCCTTTTCCTGTATATTTATAAATCCAATCGTAACTTTCATGTTCTATCCAATTGTGTGTTCTTGTATGAGTAATTTTACTCCATGACCTGCCTCCACAACCATAAACGGTTCTATAATCGTTTATATGTTGAGATTTTCTTTCAAATCTATTTGGTTCTGTGCAAGTTGGACATTTACTACTTGGAATATTCCATCCTGGGTTATATTGAGGAAGTTTCTTTGTACTTCTTGTGCTATAAAATTCAGGATTTTGAGTTGTTTGTTCTACTTCAGGGTCAAAACGAGAACCGTAAGTTCCACTATCTGCACTTGGGCTTCTACTACCCCATGTGTTATTCGGGTTTGTTACCCAAGAGTTTGCAGGGTTTTGAACACTTGAAATTTGGTCATATATGAAGAAAGTCCATGTGTTATCAATTGGATTTGGATTTACAGTTCCACCTGATTTATGTCCAACTTTTGTATCGGAAGGTTGAGGTTTAGTTTCTGTATCTATTTGAACAACAGTTGCTTGTTGTCCATTAATCATATGAGGTTTTACACTCTTAACTCGACCATCTCCATAATATGTTACTTCTATAATAGGAATTGTAACTTCGTATGTAATATCTATTGCTCTTTCTTGTGTATATTGCCAATAGTTCTTTTCAATTACAACGTGTTCTATTCCGTATCTATCTTTTCTTCTACCATAAATATGTTCTATGATTCTACTTTTTTCAGAGCCAACATTATAAACAGGAGTTCTTGATAATTCTTTTCTTTTTTCATTTGCATGATCATATTCCAATCTTGTATATTCATCTCTTTGCTGTACTTTAATTATTACAGAATAAGTATCGCTTAAATTATTACTATCCTTAACTGTAAGTGTTACTCTATATTCCCCTGGAGAGTTAAAAACATCTCTTTTTCCTTCCCATATTCTTTCTACAATTACACCACTTGGACTATAACTTGCATCCCAATAAGTTACTTTTTCGCCTACATATACAGGGTTTGGTGCAGTGAAATAAGCGACAGGCTTAATAGGGTTTGTTCTATTTGTTGTATTAAATCTATTATCCCAAGCAACTTCAGGAGAAGGTTCAGCAGGTGTCATAATTACTTTTGGGTTTTGAGAGGTTTCTCTTTGAGAAATAGTTCTTAAATAATTTTCAGTGCTATGTTGAGTATTAATAACAATTGCACCCAACATAACAGAAAGCACTAATATTAATCCATATTCAACTATGGTTTGACCTCTACTTTTATTAAAAATGTTTTTAAATTTTTTAGCAATCTTACTAAACATAAAGATCACCTCCTTATAAATGCATATGTAGTAGTTCTATACGAACATATTAAATCCTTCAACCCACTATCCTCTTTATAAAACGGTATCTTCTATGAAATATATTATCATAAAATAGAATTTATCACAATTTTTCATCTAATTAAAATGAATAATAGTATGTAAAATTATATAAAAACGAGAAGGTTAATAAACCCTCTCGTTTTTATATAATTAAGGTCCTAATGGATACCCTTCTTCTCTTACATATACTGCAATAGTAGTTTTACCTACTGCACCTCTATTATCTGTTACTTCAAGGTCTACATAATATACACCTGGCTTATCCCAAGACTTAGTAAGTTTATTGCTACCCCAACTGTTTGAAACGATATAACCATCGGGGTCATAACTTTCGTCTATAAATGTTACATTTTGATTTACATAGACTTGAGTTGGACCACTGATTTGTGCAACAGGTTTAACATTTTCTTTTTTACGAACTTCGATTGTCTCTGTATGAGTTGAATAGTTTCCATGTTCATCCCATACAGTTAGAGTGACTTGATAGAAACCTGCTTTTTCATAAACATCTCTCTTATCTCCTGACCACTCACGTTTTACGATAGTACCATCTTCATGATAACTGTCATCCCAGAAATATACTCTTTCGCCTTCCTGAACAGGACTGTTCGTATGGAATTTAGCAACAGGGGCTTTTACATTCGGATTTAATACTATAATCTTTTTAGTAATACTGCTTTGTGCTCCTCTATCATCCCATACAGTAAGAGTTACCTGATATTCTCCTGCTTGTGTATACATATAGCGTTTATCGCCACTCCATTGTTCTCTTGCAATAACGCCATCTTCATCATAACTTGTATTCTTCCATTCTACTTTTTGACCTACATAAACAGGACTATTTGTATTAAAGTTAGCAACAGGAGGCATATTAGGTCTGTCTATAACATAAACAGTTCTTGTGAAAGGTTCTGACCATAAACCTCTATTATCTTGAACTCTTAAAGTAATATCATATGTTCCAACTTTATCATAACTATTTCTCTTATTAGCACTCCATTCTGTTTTAACAATTTTAGCATTAGCATCAGGTGAGAAACTCTTGTCTGTATAAACAACTGTTTGACCTACATAAACAGGACTTGTTACATCAAAGAGAGCAATAGGTCTTCTTGTTTCTTCAACAACAGGTCTTTCTTTAACCTCTATATATTGATATACAGGGTCAGACCATTTTCCTTCAGAGTTCTTAACCATTAAAGAAACTCTATATTTGCCTGGTGCATTAAAGTGTGTTTGTTTTCCTTCCCATTGTCTATCCACAATTTCAAATCCATTTGGGTCATAACTTACATCTTCATATAATACTGTTTCCCCTACATATACAGGGTTTGTGGCTTTAAACATAGCAATAGGAGGAAGAACATATTTTTCTTCGGGTTTTTCAACTACATGAACTACCCTTGATACAGTTTCACTCCAAGCACCTTGATCATCTTGAACCTTTAAAGATACGGTATAACTCCCAGGTTTTACAAAATAATCTCTTTTACCTTCCCAACGCCAATTTACAATGCTACCACCTAAAACTCTTGAATAACTATGGTCTTCATATTCCACTTTTTCTCCTACAAGAACGGGAGAAGTAACAGTAAATTGTGCAACAGGAGGTTCTTGATATACGGGGTCATTTTCTGGGAGTAGTAAATCCGTTTTTATAATTGGAGGTTCAGGAACGTTTACAGTTTTTTCAGCAATTTGTTTCAAATCTAAAGAAACTTCTTTTGGGGCTTTATCATTCATTAAAATGATAATAAAGGTGGTTATAATTACGATTAGGAAACAAAAGAGTAAAACTGTTGGTAATATCTTTGTGAAACTTGAACCTCTTTGTCCTTTTCTTAATAAATTCACTTTCATCCCTCCTTTATTAAGGCAAATTATATATCTTTTGGGGTGAGGCTTAAAACCTCTCCCCAAAAGACAATTTTTAAACTTCTGCTGATTCATTATCTGTTTCACTTTCCATATCTTCGACATTCATTTCTGCTTCCCTTGCTTTTTCTGCTTCGGCTTTTTCTTTTTCTGCCTTTTCTTTTAAAAGCATTTCTCTGCGTAATGTTATAATCTTAATTTGATCGTCAGTAGGTCTTGGGGCTTCAATCATTTCTACCTTTATCAATACGGGTTCTGCTTCTGCGTGGTGTCTAACATTTCTTGTCTGTATGATTGAGTATCCTAATGGAACACGCTCTAAGAATCTTGGGAAATCTTTGTGTTCCAATCTTGGGTCACGAACCATACGTCTTGAAATAAAGTCAATATCTTCGTCATTACCCAATTGGTGAGTTATATAAATTCTTGTATTAGCCAATACGGAAGTAGGTAAGTGTGTAGGCATCTGTGCAATAGCAACGAGATATAATCCCGCACTTCTACCTTCGTTCCACATTACTTCGTAAACACTTTCCTCTACAACGCCTGAAGAAGCGTCATTTGAACTTGCTGTGTCAGTTCCTTTAACAACTTCGTGTGCTTCCTCGAAAACAATCATATGAGGTTTATTTACGAAGATTTTCTGTGCACGGGCAATTTGGAAAACACCTGCTGCGATAAGACCTAACAAGAAGGATTTTTGAGGACCTTTCATACCCTGTGCTTCCAATACAACTACTTCACCTGGAACGCAAAGTTCTTGTATATCTATAGGATTTTCAGGATTACCAAACATGGAGTATAGTCTTGAATCTTCGTTGGTGAAATATCCCATACGGGAAAGAACACGGTTGTAAGCCTCAACGTCACCGAAACCTGCTTGTTTTTTCTGTCCTTTATCTAAAATTTCCGCTTCAATTTCTTTATATAAATCCATAAGAGTTAGATTTTTACTTCTACTTGGGTCTTTCCAAGCACCATGTTTAGAATATAATCTTGCAAGGTTTCTCCAACAAATTTCATAACCACGCTGACCAAGACCGAAACCTATAACGAATGCTTCAACTACTGTATCTACCCACAAGTCAACATCTACTTGGTCAGGAATTGCTAATGGGTTAAAACTTAATCTATTTACAGGTGTAGTACCGAGTGAATAGAATTTAAATTTCTCTTCAGGAACAACATATGCAAGTGATCTCCAATCATCTTTCCAGTCAAGGATTGTTGCACCAAATCCCATTTGATTAATTAATTCGCTGATAAATCTTAATGAAGTAGTTGTTTTACCTGAACCTGAAGAACCACTAATTAAGGTATGCATCATATTTCTTTTACTAAATCTATATTCAATTTCAGTTGGTTTTCCTGTTTCGGTTGCTACACACCAACCCATAAAGGCTTCGCCTTCCATTTTACCTGGCAAGTGGAAGTATGGCATTGCTTCATAAACTGTATTCATATCTCCACCTTCAAATCTTGGTGGATGGCAGTAAGCACCCATTTCTTCAGGCAACAATACTGTTGAGAATTTGTATCCTTCCATTAACTCTATTGAGTCTTCGGGCATTGTGCAAGCAGAGAATACAGAAACGTGAGCCATTAAATGTTCTGCCCACATTGGGTCAGGATTTACTACTTGCACAGGAGAAGGGAATACATCTCCATACCAAGCAGCAGTTGCCAATACACCTGCGGCTTTTTTAGTTTTTTCATCAGGTGTTAAGATATATACATCAACATAGAAAGCACCTTGGCGTAGGGCAGTCATCAATCTATTTCTTTGTTCTTCTAATATTTGAACAAGGTTGGCTTTGTTTTCATCGTACCATTGTGCAGATTTTGAATAACTAATAGAAGGACCAAGACCCATGCTTGAACTTGTTCCTGTTGATTGACTATGGCTGTATCCTGATGAAATAGCAAGAGAAGTGGTATCACTTGTACCTGTTCCTTTACTCTTACCAACACTTACTCCTTCTGATACAGACTTACCTTTTGAAACTCCGATACTATCTGTTACAGAATTGCTCATTCCTTTTGAAGTAGTGATTGATGTAGAGTTTCCGATAGTCTGACCAACAGATTGAGAAGTTCCTTGTGTTACTGTCTTACCTTGTGAAATTGACTGTCCTATTGATTGGCTAACTCCTTGTGATTGACCCACAGAAGTGCCAATTGTCATTCCGAAAGATTCGCCTCTTGAATGGCTAATTCCTTGGCTTATTGATTCGCTTGTTCCTGTACTATAAGATTGGCTAGTTCCAAAACTTTCAGATTGTGATACGGATTTACCAAAGGAAATGCTCTTTCCTAATGATTCTGAAATTGATTGTGTGTAAGAATTAGATTTACTAATGGATTCAGATGCGGAATTAGACCAACTTGAACCCTCGGAGTATGAATTTGATTTTGAAGTACCATGAGAAATGCTTTGACCAATGGTATTTGAAAAACTTTCTGATTGATTTACGCCTTTGCTATATCCTGTTCCATAACTATGACTAATGCTTTCGCTTTGAGAAATACCTTGTGAAACGGTCTGACTTTGGCTTTGGCTTACGCCAGAAGTATGGGTTTGACCGTAGTTTTCACTTGTGGAGTAAGATGAACTCTCTCCATATGAAACAGAAGTTCCTGTGCTGTGGCTTGTTCCAATGGAATGAGAAGTTCCGTGGGAAATTCCTCCACCGTGGCTGATGCTTTGAGAAATAGATTGGCTTTCTCCTGTTGACCAACTTGAACCGTGAGAAATGCTATTGCTATGGCTGATAGAAGTGCTTTCTGAAATGCTTTGAGAGAAACCTAAACTTCTGCTTGCAGATTCAGATACAGAAACGGAATGGCTTTCGCTCAAACCTGCTGAATAACCTGAACTTACGGAAGCAGAGTTAGATTCGGAGAATGATAAGCCTACACTATTATTAACTCCTGCTGACCAACCACTTGAAGAAGACTCTGTTCCACCTATATTAATGAATTCGGATACACCGAAATTAAAACTACTTGATTTTGAAGAATCATAACCAAGAGAAGTTCCATAACTTTCACTTGTGCTTGCTGATTTTGAGTTAGAAACAGAGTTACTGAATGATACTGAAGATGATGCACTGCTTGAATAACTTTGGCTTGCAGATTGGCTTGCACTTTGGCTTTGACTAATAGACTGACTCGCACTTGAAGATTGGCTATGAGATTGTGAGAATGATTCACTCATGCTTCCACCTTGGCTTTGGCTTTGTGAGTATGATTGAGATTGTGAATTACTCCAGTTTTGAGATTGTGATTGGTTAGTTCCCCAAGATTCGGATGTTCCTTGGCTTTGGCTATAACCATGAGATTGGCTTTGAGATTGAGTATAACTATTACCAACTACATGGCTATTGCTTTGGCTCTGTGATACGCTTTGAGAATTTGAATAGCCTTGATTAAATGAAGTTCCGAATGAAGAACCATGAGATTGACTTTGGTTAAATGAAGTAGATTCACTTGTTCCAAAGGAGAATCCTTGGCTTGAAGATTGAGATTGACCAACGGTTTGTGAAATGCCTTCAGAAAAGCCTTGTGAAAAACTTTGACCAAAACTCTTACCAAAAGATGCTCCAAAGGAAGTTGAATTTCCGAAGGATTCTCCGAAAGAAGTAGATTGACTTAATCCTTCAGTTTGTGAAAATCCTTCTGTATTTGTAATGGAGTGGTTTACACCAACTGATTGGCTTTGATTAATGCCAAATGAGTGAGAAGCAGATACAGCATCAGCAAAACTTTGAGTATAAGACTTTCCCAAAGATTGTGAAATGCTTTCTGTGAAAGAAGTTCCTTCAGTTCTTGAAAATCCTTCTGTCAAAGAAGCACCTTCAGAGAAACTGATACCTTTGCTTTCACTAAAACTTTGAGAATGTGTCATACCTTCAGAGAAAGACATACTTTCAGAAATGCCTTCTGAATGGCTTGCTGATATATTTTCAGATAAGCCTGTGCTTTGGCTTACAGAGTAAGTATCTGATTCTGATAAACTAACGGCATGACCAAATGTATTTGATTCTCCAAAGTTCTTTCCAAATGCAGAACCCAAGTTACCCATAAACACAACAGGGATAGAAATACCTGCAGAAATGCCTCTTGTACCTGACATTTCGCTTTTATATTTGGAAAGTTCTTCAGAGGTTATTTGCAACCATCTTTGTAAGTCGCCAAACCCGATTGGGGAAGTTAATAGCAATAATAGATACTCTGTATCAGACATACCACGTAGGAATTGTTCGTTCTGTTCTTCTGCATTTGGGTTAGAATTTGTTCCACCAATACCTAAATTGGTAGCATTACCTGCTGAATGGATAGGATGAGGAATACCTCTTAACATTAATAAGTGTTTCATTTCTCTCATTTGTTTATCTATCCAGTCTGCTTCTTGTCTTGTAAGAAGTCTAAATTCAATCTGTTGGAAGTTACCTGTTAAAGACTGTGACAATGCCTGATACCCAATATCCGCCATATTTTTGGCTTTTTCAGGGGTTTCTGCGACAGATTGAACACCATAACAATAAACAAGACCAATTCTTGTAGGTTTCAAAATGTTTGCGATAAGAGTAATAAAGTTAATATCTTCATCATGTAAACCGATAAGGACATCATCCCAAATTTTTAACAGGTTATTTCCTTCACGAAGAATACGAGGGAAACCTTTCAATCTTAACAATTTTACGCATTTCCACATTTCTGTCCATTCTTCTTCGTGGTCTTCTTTTAAGCGAATATTAAACATTAAATATTCTGCTTGGTCTGCGGCATTATACTCAATATAATAGTCTAAAATCTGCAAATCATCATGCAGATTTTCTTCATCGTATGTATTGAAGTTAATGCCTTGTGATTGTATTTCTAAGTCAATTTCCCTTAATCTGTCTTCGTAGTTTCTTTGGATTTCTTCAATATCTTTATCAGTTAGGTCATCAATGTTAATTTCATCAGGATTGTCAATGTCATCTGATACGACAGGTTCTCCTTCTTGTTCCTCAATCCAACTGATAAAGCGTTCTTTTAGTTCATTCACTTCTTCATTGTATTGTTCATTTTTCTTTTTATTAAATCCAAAAAAGTTGAACATTATTTATCTCCCTCCTCTCTTCTCATAAGTTTATTCATATAATCTCCTGTTTTCTTGGATGTCCTATGGAACATGAATAATTGAAAAATATAACTTATATAGCCGACAAACCCCATAAACATACCTACAACAAAAGCCATAGAAACGAAACCTAAAAATGAACTTGCGAAAGCGGCAGGTAAAGGCATCATTAATGCTGTTTCCCATAGTTCAACAGGAGTATTTACTATAATTCCAATTATCATTCTCCATGCTAATAGTCCTGCTATATAACTTAACATCGTAAACCTTGTTTTATGACCTATTTTTGCGGCTTCACCTGGGATTCTCATAGCAGTAATGCCACCTAAAATCCACATTACAGAGCCTAATAAGAATATCATCGGAATGAAATTGAAAGATACAATAAGCCATAAAAGGAAGGTTCCCCAATAGCCTATATAAGCCCAAAGGAGTTTTTTGGCAACTTCATCTTTTGCTGTATTACTTGATATATGCGGTTTTATTTTAAATTTATCACTTACTCTATTGAATGGATTTTTTCTCATACTTTACCTCTCCTTTCTTGTATCAATTGCCAAAATTATAACCTCCTCCTACTAAGTTTAGTATGAGGACTTTTAATTTCTTCAATCTCATACAACATTAATCTATAAACAAAATATCCTGTTATTAGGATAACCGTAATTTGATAATATGGCAAGTTTATAAACCAATGTTTTATTGCTACAAATGAGTTTATCAACATAATAAATAGATTTTGGCATAGTTGTATAAACATCTACATAAACGCCCCCTTTCTTATTTATATCCATAATAGAATTCTTGCAGTTTTCCTTTCTTAAAGTCGTCTATAGTTGCTGTTTTAAATATAATTGCGGCCTTATCTTTATTATTCTTCTGTAACATTTGAATGTTATTTGTTTTTCTAACCCATCTGAAAAGTTGCTGTTGAATTTCGTGTAAAGATTCTTTATTAGGGGCTACTATATGAATTGTTTTGGTAATTAATAGTTTAGTAAAGGCTAAACATTTGTCAAATTTATCATGTAAATGTGCTTCTCCACATTTTCCTCTTTCAGCCTCAATTACTAAAACTTCTTTTGTTTCTTTATCATACGCTTTTATATCAAAACGGATTTCTTGACCATTCTTTAATTTAAAAGTAGTTTCAGGTCCGTCATAATCAACATGACAACCGTTCTCTTCTAAGAATTGACCAATCTCAACCATTAAACCTCCATGTGCAGGAGAACCATGAGTTGAAAGTTGTTCTAACATTGTAGTAGAAGGTTGTTCTTTAAATTTTAATTTATAAATCTCAACGCCTAATGAGGTTAAAAAATAATGGTGTGCAGGTCTACCTTTTCCACCTTTTTGTATTTTCTCAAAATTAATAATTCCTTTTTCCTGTAAGTCGTTTAATAATTCACTTGTAGTGGAGTTATTAATTTTTGTTACAGTTACAATATCTGAAAAGAGAGTATTCTCTTTTGCAATAGCGTCTATAATTTCCCATTCTTTATCATTTAATAATGACATAATACCATAAACAGGGTGGGCGTTCTTATCAATTTTTTCAGGTCTTTCTAATGAAATAGTATTTTGACCAATAACAGGTTCACTTTCTCCATCCTCAAATACATCTACATTTGTTTGTTGAATTAAAGGTCCTGCATTTTTAAATCTTTGTAATTCTTCCATGGTTTCTTTTAATTCAAACATTAGTTTTGCATTTTGTTCTGTTGTTTCAAATACTCCATTTTCTAATTCTTTAATCTTTTCAATTAAGAAGTCATAAACTTCTTTTTCACTCGCTTGACCAATTTTGTTACTGATATATTCTCTTGGGAAACATTGACGGGCTACTTCTTTAAATTGGCTTTTTAAGAAATCGTATTTTCTTTTAAAGTTATTTAATTGGTTTTCAGCATCATAATAGCGTGTTTGTAATCTTTCAGCACTTTGTTCAAGTCTTTGAACTTTCATTCTTAAAGATTCATTTTCTCTTAAAATATACATAATTTGTTGTTTATTCAACTATATCACCACCTTTATGATTTTGTGCTAAAAACTCTTTTATTTCTTCAAGAGAGTATCTTCTATGTCCTCCTAAAGTATGATAAATCCTAAAGGGAAAATTTTCTCTTTTCTCCCAATTCCTTAAAGTCTGTGGGCAAATTCCTAATAATTTTGCGGTATCTGTTATAGTTAATAAAGTTTGCTTTTCTTCCATGATAAAACCTCCTTTCTTCAAAATAATTAAAAATTAACGACAACATTCATTTCAATAAATACTTTAAAAATCCTTCTAAAAATTTAAAAAATCTTATAAAAAAGTCGAGGTTTTTAGCCTCGACTTTTTTATAGATTCTATATTTAATACCTAATTTTTATTATTTAGTGATATAACAGTTTACTGTGAATGAACCTTCATAGGTATATGTTACTGTGTTATTTTCTGAAACGCCACTACTACCATGGAAACCTACTATAGGGTTTGGTTTTAATTTTATTATCCATTGACCACCTGAATAGGTTGGAGTGTCTAATCCTGAAGATTGAATATTATAACTATTTGATAATGAGCAGTTTACATTTGTTGAAGAAGTATTAGGTCCTGAAAATCTTACAGGATAATCATTTGCGTTAAATGTAATTTGGCTTGGTGGATGAGGAGTGGTAGTTAAATTGTAAGTTTCTGTTTTTCTTACAGTAACAGTAATCGGGTCAATTACTGTATAGCGTTGTTCCATTTGTTGTGCGAATTGTGCTGGATCTCCTAACAAATCTCCTAAAATGCTAATCCAATAATCAATTTGGCTTTTAGCATAATCCATTTGAGATTTACCTTCGCCATACATCATATAACCCATTAATTCCTGTAAAGTCTTTGAATAAGATTTATTTACTGCGTCTGCATTAGGTTTGTTATATTTTCCATAAGGACCTACTGAATTTAAGTAGTTAATTGCTTTTTGAATTGGGTCTTTAAAGTCTGTATATACATCGCTTGGGTTAATTGTTGTATCGATAACTGCTAAATCTTTATCGTGTCTATTTGAGTACATAACAGTTACTCTCTGATATGATTGATTACCCAAAGCATCTTCTGCTCTAATATGAATTACATTAGCACCTTCAATAAGTCCGCCAATGGTAGCAGAGAATGTTCCAACAGAGTTATAAACATTTGCAGTTGCTACATTCATATTGCTATTTAAACCAATTCTAATTACAGTAGTAGGTGAATCATCTGTTGCTAAACCTGATACCACTACTGAACCTGAATTTAAGTTCTTTGAAGAGTTAGGAGTATAAATTTGAACAATAGGTGCTTCGTTATCTGATTTAACTCTTAAATATCTAATTGATTCGTTTCCTGCTTTATCAATTGCAATAACTTTAATCTTTGATTCATTTCCTGATTCAAATGAAATATCCAACATGAAGTTTCCGTCTTTGTCGGAATTTCCTGAACCTACAGTTCTACCATTGCTTACAACTTTAACAAGAATGTTAGGTTCTGTTTTACCTGTTATAACGCCTGTAGTTGATTTTGTAGTAAGTAGCAAACCATCAGGATAATCTCTATATAATTGTGAAATATCGTGGTCGTTAATCTTTTGCAATGACAATGTAGGACCATTTCTATCTATATTAACTGCAACGGATTTTGTTGTTTTATTATTCAATTCATCAGTTACAGTAATTACAACATCTTGACGACCATCGAAACGAACAGGTGCATTTACTTCAAAGTATCCAAATTCATCTGCATTTACAGTTTTTGCGTCTGCTTGACCTACACGAATTTCTACTTTTGCTTTTGCCTTGGTTATACCTGAAACCATAATACTATTAGTATTGAAGATTTGTTCAGCAGAAGGTGTTAAGATATTTAAACTTGGACCTTCTGAAATTAACATAATCATTGCTGTTCTTATTTCTCTATTTCCTGCTACATCAGTTGAAGTGATAGTAAATACATTCTGACCTTCTCTCAATGTTACAGGTGTAGAGAAAGAACCATTATTTACATTAGCCTTTCCTTCATAAACAAGAGTTGCACCTTGATAAATTTCTACATTTGCTTTTGGTTCTGTTGTTCCCGAAAGGGTAATGTTTGCTTTGTTTGTAGGACTCTTTTCAGAGAAGGTTACTTGCAATGTAGGTGCAGTATGATCTCCACCTGTCCATCTCATTTCTCCGTTTTGTGGGTCTATTACATCAGTTGTTGTTCCCATTGCTGCAAGGAAGCCTGTGTCTTGAGAATTATTATTGTTTTGTGTAAATCCATTACCACTTGATTGTAAAGCCCCACTACCTGTTGTGGTTTTAAGACCACCTGTTACACCTTGAATAGGTTCAGAATAAACAGTAAGAATTTCTGTAAATCTATTTCCATAGATATCTTCGGCTGTTACACGGATAGTATTATTGTATCTATCTAAATCTACCATTCTGTAGAATGAGCCGTCTTCAAGAACAGAAACGGTATAATTCTTACCATTTACTGCAATTGAAATCTTGGAATCTTTTCTATCTGTGAAGCCTCTTACTTCAATTGAAGATTGGTTAGTTGTGAAGCCATCAACAGGGTTAATAATTGCCAATGAAGGTGGCTGATTATCGAAAATTACACTTCTATTTTCTATTGTCTGATTTCCTGCTTTGTCAGTTGCGATAATAGTGATAAGGTTAGAGCCTTGATACAATGTTACAGGGTGATGGAACTGACCACTGCTACCAACAGCAACTTTACCTTGGTCTTTACCATTTACGGAGATTGTTACAGTTGCACCTGGCTCTGTATTACCTGAAACATTAATTGTTTCTGTTCCAACAACTGTATTTTGATTTGGGTTGTTGACTAATAAATATGGTGCTTCAAGGTCAGGAGCGTCATATACGCCTTCAACAGTCTTTGTGGTAGCATAACCTAAATGGTCAGTTGCTACAACAACGATTGTATTAGCCCCTGGCTGTAACTTAACCAAGTGTTTGAAATAGCCGTTGGCTTCTGCTTTTGTCTTCGGAATTTGAAGAACTCCGTTAACACTAATTGCCACTTCAACATTAGGTTCTGTATTACCTGAAACAAAGAGATGCTCTTCTTTGGAAATAAATCCTTCTTCAGGTGTTAAGATTGTTAATACAGGAGGATTCTTCTTGTCAGTTCTAAACTCCCATTCATATTGTGTTTCATTACCTGCCACATCAGATGCTCTTACATGAACACGATAATTTGTTTCATATTCAAAGCCATTAACTTTTGTATATGTGAATGTAGTCTTATCGTCAGAAACAAGTAATGCAACATCAGTAATTGTAATAGGAGTTACAACACCATTGTCGCCAACCTTTCTGATTTCCATCTTGAAGGTTGTTGGGTCAATTTCTTCATTGTATTTAATAACAACTTTTGAATCTATCTTTACATTAACACCCTTCGGACTTACAGAAACAACTTCAGGTGGAGTTGTATCAGGAACAACATATTTAATTGTTCTAACATCAATAGCCTCATTGCCTTCTGCGTCTCTTGCAATAGTAGTTATAATATTATCTCCCTCTTTTAACTGAAGAGTTGCTTCAAATGTTCCGTTGGTGTTAATAACAGGAGTTGCTTGTTTCTCAAAGTTTACATAAACTTCAACAACTTTTGCTTCATTAACATCAGTAGTTCCTTTGAGAGTAATAGTATCTGTATTGCTTACATAGTTCTTTTCAGGTGTAAAGATTTGTAACATTGGAGGAACTGAATTTACTCTGATAGATACTTCATTAGAAGGTAAACTTAAATTACCGTCCTTATTTACGGCAGCAACAACATAATAGTAAGTGGTTTTATCTATAACATGATCATCAATCCAACTTGTAGAAGTTAAACCTCTCTTAACTTCATTAGCAGCAGTAAGTTCAACATTAGGTGAAATACTACGATATACTCTATATTCAGGATTTGACACGTTTGTTACGCCATCCCATACAAGAAGAACGCTCTTATTATTATTTGTTAATGTTACAGTTAAGTTTGTAGGCTTTTCAGGATAAGCGTCAATCTTGAATGTCATAGTATAATCAGTAGTCTTACCCTTGTTATTTGAAACAATTACTTGAACCTTGTGTTCGCCTTGTGCTAATGGACGAAGAGGTTGATAAGTAATAGTATCTCTTGAAATGAAACTATATGTTGTTACATCTTCATCATCGACTTTAAGAACGATAGAATCTCTATTTATACCGTGAGTATCTGCAAATACGAATGAAATAATAGGTCTGATTTGTGTAATAACTTCTTTATCTTTAATAGAAGCGTCAACTATAACAGGAGAATCGCTTGGAACTACAATTGGGTTTGCTTCATTTGCACTTGGGTCATAGGTTAAAATTAAATATTGAGAAGATTCTTTTCCTTGTAAGTCCTTTGCTACGATAAGAATTTCATTCTTACCACGTTCCAAATTAATATCTGCTTTAAATCCACCTTTTGCATCAACATATGCAACAGTGTCATTTACATAAATTCTATAAGTTGGGTCAGCATAACCTGTTACAGTTACTTGTGGTTTAGTAACAGTGCTATTGTTAGTCGGAGAAGTAATTTGGAATTTAGGAGCATTATATTCTTCTCCTGTTACATACCACTCATATCTACTTTCATTTCCGAGTTCATCTTTTTGTTTTACAATAATTTGATAACCATTACCATAATCAAAGATGTTCTCATTCGGTTTGATTACAAAGCCTGTATGAGTAGCGTTCCATTCAATTTGGCTACCATAGAAGAACTTTGTGATATGAGTTGAAAGGTTTACGACAGCCACTTCAACACTTTCAGGTTGAACAGGTCTATCGTATGTAATTCTTATATCAGAATCGGGTTTTACATTTCTTGCGTTTTCAGCAGGATAATACATTAAAATACGAGCACCATTGGTATCTTCATAAGTAGGAACTTTATCAGCGTCTTTTTTAGATATATCATCAATGGTGAATCTCCAACTCTTCACAGTTCTTAATCCCATTTTATCAGGGATTACTAACATTACATGGTGATCTCCATACTCTAAATCTTCAGAAGGAGTATAGTTAATACCAAGTTTTGTTACCATAGCCTTATCGGTTACAGGAACACCGTCAAGAGTTAATTCTACGCCATTAACATCAATTTCGTTATTTCCATAATAACCTGCTGAAATTGTAGGTTTTCTATGATAAATAGTTAAACCATCCTTTGGTCCAACTGTATCTACAACAGGAGGAACACTTGATGGGTCTTTACCTACTACCAAATCAGCAGAGTTTAAAGATGGAAGAGCAGGTAATCTGCTTTGTTGGCTTTGAAGAATTGCTTGTGCTAAAGCACTTGAAGCATTAGCCTGAAACTCTGTAAGAGAACTACTTATTGAGTTTTGAATTTCAAGTCTTGACCTAAACGCCAAGTCATCAAAATCAATTAAAGTTGAATCGATAGGAAGAATTGTATTAGGTTTTGTAGCAGGTTTAGGTTGTACTGTAATAACCATAGAAGTAGTTGCTTCTGCACCCTCATTGTCAATAACCATAAGGGTTACAGTATAAATACCTTGATTATTATATCTTACAGTTGTATTTTGACCTGTAGCATCTACTCTTAAACCATTGCTTTCATCAAAACTCCATCTATATTCAGCAATACTACCATCAGGGTCATAAGAATCGGTTGCAGAAAGGAAGATAGTATCACCTGCATAAAATCCTTCTGTCAAACCTGTTGTAATAACATCAATTTTAGCGATAGGTGCAAGATTATTTGCTTTGTTTTTTGCCCTGTCGAAAACACCTTTCGTATCAGGTGCAGTCTGAACAGGATTTTCTGCTGTGCTTCCTACTACTCCACTTTGAAAAGGAGAACTTGGTGAATCTTTATCTGCACTAAAAGGTGACAAAACTTTTTCAGGATTATAGTAGTTGGTATCTACTGGATGTTTTTTGTCATATATGAAAATTCCCAAATTAGCAAAGAATACTATGATTAATAGGAAGCCTATCACCTTTGGCCATGATATAACTTCATTTAGTTCCCTAAAGAACTTCCCAGGCTGTAAAATTATGTTTCTAAACTTTTTATTCATAAAGGTTATTTACCTCCTTTCCCTATTTCAACTTTTTCTCTTCTAACAATCTGTTGAAGAGATTAATCGTGTTTTCATATTTCTGTTCAAAAGCCTGATTGTATTTTTCAACAGTAACTAAATGTGCAGGCTCATTATCTTTCAAATAAGTAAGAACTTCATTCATAGAAGCACCTTGTAATTCCATTGATTCAATAAAGTATGTATGGAACTGTCTAAATCTTTCAGGTACTTCCATATAAGAATATTTTTCATAATCACTTTGCATTTCATTAAAGATTTCAGAATATATTTGGGAAATTTTCATCGGAACAATTTTCCCTTCTTGTGATAATTTGTTTGTTTCGTTGATTTCTTGCACCTGTTTAGAAAATCTATCAAGTGCGGCTGTCATTTTTTCAACATAAGTTCGTTCCGCCATTAGTTCATCATTCATCATAATCGCCTTACCATCTTGGAATGGAGTATTAAAAAGACCGATTGTTAATAGTACAATCAAGACAACTGCAACCATTTCCAATACAAACTTCAAAGTATTAACAACCTCTTCCTTCAATAAAATCACCCCTCTTTCTTTTTTGAATTCTTTTCTTTTTTGAATTCTGAAGTTCTTCTTTATAAATCTTACACAACAGAAGGAATTAGAGCAAGAAATAAAAGTAAATAAAATATTATTTATAATTGCTTCAAAATAGATTATACATTACTTATTAAAACTTGTAAAATTTTAATGGATATATAAATCCTTCGGATCAACATATTCAATACCAATAACCCCGTAGTTTACGGAAGCATCCATAACGGGTCCTTCAACAACAGTTCTTACAAAATATCCTACAATTTCTGTTAAAGGCATATTTCCTCCATGGGGTTGAGGGTCATAGTGTGCATACTCTATATAAAATAATCCAAAACCAACAATCTTAACATTGTTTTGGTCTACGGGAGTTACAAAAGGAATAAATACAAGTCTTGGGTCTTCTCCGAAAGCCCAGTCATTTCTAACGCCCGGTCCTATAATATTCAAACCTTCAAAATTAATGGGTTCATCTACTTTAAAACATCCTCTTACATTTAATTTATTTCTCATTCTATCATCTAACCCATCACATATTCTTTGAGGATTATAGTTTCTTGCAATTGGTAGATTTTGACCTACTTGTACTCCACTGCTTATTGTATTTGCAACTCCTGTTCTTAAATCTCCATAGTTAATTGGGATATAAGTTCTTTTAATATCTTGTTGGTTAGCAGGAGTATGTCCTGTATTTACTAAACGAAGGCGTTGTTGAACTTGAAACTCTCCGTTTAAATCGCTTGGTTCTTGTAAAATTGCAATAGGAATCCAGTTCTTTACTAATTTAGCAGGACCACTTCTCGCAATTGCTTGTGCTGAAATAGGCCACTGTGGATAACCTAAAAAGTGTGCCATTCTTGTAGGAATAACTTTTGTAGCAGTAACAGACACAGTATTTGCTTTGGTATATCCAGGTGGGGCAGCGAATTGTATATCAAGATTGGCTAATGGTGCTTTATTAAATTTTGCTGCTTCACGGGCTACATCATATGGTAGTGGTTCAAAATCTGTTTCAGGCAAATCTTGAGCCGCCGCCAATGCTGCAGCGTCTACTGCCCTTTGCAAAGATATATGTTCTATATAAACACGACCTGTATCTACTACTAATGCCATTAAACCTAATAGTGCTAATAGACAGACAGCAATAACTATCATCGCCTGACCTCTTTGTTTTCTTTGAATACACTTAATCATTTTTTCACCCCCTTTTACTCTATCCTATATATTGCATACCTTACTATCGGGAATTTACCGTCTTCAAGAAAACCTCCCAAATCCAATACTCCTTTTAATATCGGAGTGTATATTGGATAGCGGTAAGTTGTTTTGACCATAACCCATCCTCCATTAATTCTTTTATCAATTTCACCTGGAACAATCTCTATATAAGTTCTTTCGCTTCCTTGGAATGTTTCTCTGTAAGCATAAACTTTTGCATCGTGTTGTGAACTTGTATAAGGACCTATTCCGACTAAATCCCCTGGGTTTACCATACCCTGCATATTAAACAATACACCATCCCTAATTTCAGCATTGGTCTTTCCATGTATAGCACCAACCCTTGCCCCATATTGAACTGCTTTTTCAACTTTCATAAGTGTATTCATTAATGGGGCTAATTCAACAATGGAAATCAAAATTAATAATAGAAAAGGCAAAATTATAGCCCATTCTACTATTGATTGACCTCTTTTTCTATTATGAAGACGTGAAAACATAGTATCGCACCTCCTTTGCATAAAATAGATATACAGATTTTATATTTCAACAAGTTATCTGTCCTTCCTGCATAGAATTATATATAATTTACTAAAATATTATAAAAAAATATAATGCCCCTTCAAAGAAGGAAGCATTATATTCTTATAAACTTAATGCAACTGTCTTTATAATCAATTAAAAAATGGTTATTTATCAAAATATAGCATTTGTTTTACACTGCAAAACGAGAATTAAGGCTGAATATCTCTCAAAGTATTGTTGATGGTATTGAAAATGTTGTTCAAGTTACCACCAAGGGCTGTAATAGCGACAATAACAGCAATAGATACAAGGGCAATAATCAAACCATACTCAACCATGCCCTGACCTTTCTCACTCTTTAATACACTCATGATTTTCTTCATAAAATAACACCTCCTTAATATCTAAATCATTAAACAAAAAATCATGAAATCCTTCTTAATATTTTTATATTTAGGTAAAGATTCTCAATTTCCTTTTAAAATTGAGAACAAAATTTTTATTCTACTTAAATGTAAGGCTTCCTTCTTATTTAATTGTAGAAATGAAAAATAATTTTTTGTTACAAAAATAAAAGAGATTTATCTTCTTTGGTGAGTAGGAAGATAAATCTCTTTATTGACGAAATTAATTTTCTTTGATTTTATATGAACAATTGTTATAAGTCCTATTATGGCTGAATGTCTCTTAAAGTATTGTTGATAGTATTGAAAATGTTATTTAGGTTTCCGCCGAGGGCTGTAATCGCAACGATAACAGCAATAGATACGAGAGCAATAATCAAACCATACTCAACCATGCCCTGACCTTTTTCACTCTTTAAAACTGACAATACTTTCTTCAAGAATATCACCCCCTAAAACAATTATTCACCCGTCTCCTCTTGTTCTTCCTCAAGTCTTCCAGAGGCTTTGTCAAGGAATTCAATTTCCTGTGCCACAATTTCGATAGCAACATGTTTTGAGCCATCGGGCTTTTCATAATTTCTTGATTGGATTCTTCCAACAATATGTACCAAAGAACCCTTCTTCAAGAATTTGTCACATGCTTCTGCATCTCTACCCCATACAATAACAGGTAGATAATCAGCAGCCCCACTCTTGCGGTTTACAGCAACAAGCAAGTCGCAAATTGCCTTACCACTTGGAGTGAATCTTAAATTTGGATCTTTACATAGGTTTCCTAACAGAATAGTTAGATTTGCATGAGCCATCTTCGTAATCCCTGATAGTTAAAAACTATCTCGTATGCCAACAGAAAACAAGTGGCATACATAATGCTTACTTTAAACATGTAAGCATAGCCTGGGACAGGCTACCTCTTCCCTCCTTTCTTTACATATAAACAGAAGTCCTTCAAAATTAATTGAAAGAAATGAAGTGTTATCACTTCGTGAAGCCTCCCCCACTTAACCTTGCGGTTTGAAGTGGGGGCTTCTTGCTTCAGCCACCGTGCCTGAAAACAGGTC
>ENA-OWPA01000336-OWPA01000336.1-bioreactor-metagenome-genome-assembly--contig:-NODE-336-length-71677-cov-33.582682_pt1 | contig 71677 bp, 72 predicted proteins | sample MGYA00238139_ERZ651803 | MGnify/ENA primary metagenome ERZ651803 (study PRJEB26909, sample SAMN07631231) | bioreactor metagenome | isolation source: Switchgrass digestor | place: USA: Dartmouth...
CTTAAGAATCCATTTGTAGATGGAACTATTAGGGAAACAATGAAGCCAATAAAAGAATGGCTTGATTCTGTAGATGATAGTAAGTTTTAATAAGACAAGAATTCTTTCTTTCTAAACTGAAGGCAAAGCATAATAAATTTAAATAAAACCTCCGTAGTAGACAGGCTAATTATAATTAGATTATCTACTTGGAGGTTTTTTAATAGGAATAAAAATGGTTAGTACTGTTGGTGTATGTTACCTTATGTAAATACTCATTGGCTGATTTACCTATTAGATAACATATTGTATAATAAATCCATTAAAATCAAATATTTATAAAGTAAGAATATTATGAAAGTATAAGAATAAAGTGGTATAATAAAATTAACTTTTAAGTCATAAGGAGGAGTACATATGAAAAAAACAGTAAGGATTTTTGCTTCAATTTTAGTTGCCATTATGGTACTTTCATTATCTGTTACAGCATTAGCAGAAGAAAACTATGCTGATGTTGTTGGAACTGTAGTGGAGATTCAGAAATATGGTAACCTTGTATTGGACATTAAACCTCAAGCTCTTTATGATGCAGGATATGAAGTTGGTGATATGTTAAAGGTTACTGTTGGAGACAATGTATTGGAGGTACCCTTTGGAACATCCTATAGCGATGTTGATACTGGAAGCCTTATAGTACGGGATGACCAAGGAAATGATTTATTGATCATTGCAATCAACATGGGAAATTTTGCTACTACTTATAATGTAAGTGTTGGTGATAAGGTAACATTCTCAATGCTGGAAAAGGAAGGCTACCTTTCAGAGTACTTGCTACATCAATTAAAACGTTCAAATGAGCGTTCTGATTATGCAACAGATTCTATATTTGCGAATTTCCGAAGTATTACAACTACAGGTATTAAGCCAGGTCTATTATATAGAAGCAGCAGTCCTGTAAATAATGAATTGGGACGAGCAGCTTACGCTGATAGACTAGCAAAGGCTGTAGGAATAAACACAGTGATTAATTTAGCTGATTCAGATGAAGATATTAAGTCATATTTTGAAGCAGAAGGATTTGATTCTGATTATTACAAGTCACTTTGTGATGCTGGAAAAGTAATAGCATTGAACATGGGAGTAGACATATCAGGTGATGATTTTGGTCAAAAGCTGGCAGAAGGACTACGCTTTATAATTAAGAATGACGGACCATACTTAATCCATTGTACAGAAGGGAAAGATAGAGCAGGATTTGTAAGTGCTGTATTGGAAGCACTTATGGGTGCAACATATGATGAAGTAGTAACTGATTATATGACTACTTATGAAAACTATTATGGTGTTGAAAAAGGAAGCGAGCAATATAAAGCTATAGCTGATAGCAATATTGTAGCTTCATTGACTACAGTTGTTTGCCAATATGAAAAGGGAACTGATATTTCAAATGTTGATTTAGCTTTGGCTGCAGAAAAATATTTAATGAGGTTTGGCATGACTTCTGAAGAGATTGCAGCTCTTAAAGAAAAGCTTTCAGCTGATTCTGTTGTAAAGAGCCCAAATGTAGTTGCTACAGTTACAGAAATTGAAAAATACGGGCATGCTTTAACTGATATTCTAATAGAGGATTTCTATAATCTAGGATTTAGAGCAGGTGATATGGTAACAGTTATATTTGATAATGGTTTTGTATTAGAGGCACCATTTTTGGATGGATATTATGTAGAAAAAGGACAGCCATTAGTTAGAGCATATCCAGGACACACTAATATAGGAATTTGCATTAATTACGGAAAGCTCAATGAAATTGCTGATGTAGAAGTAGGAGACAAGGCAATAGTTATGCTTACTGGTCCTGAAGAATATCGTGTTCAATATGAAATTCGTAAATTAGAGCGTACAAATAATCGCGAAGATTACAATTCTGATGAAGAATTTGCTAATTTCCGCAATATTACAGTAGGAAGTATTGCCAAAGGTGTACTTTATCGTAGTTCAAGCCCAGTAAATAATGAACTTGGACGAGCTTCATACGCAGATAAGCTTATTGAAAAGGCTAAAATAAATACAGTTGTTAACCTTGCAGATTCAACTGAAGATATAATGAGCTATATGGCTAATGAGGATTTTGCATCTCCATATTATGCAAAGCTTTATAATGATGATAAAGTTATTACTCTGAATATGGCTCTTGCATATGAGAGTGATGAATTTAGAGAAAGTGTTATAAAAGGATTAACATTTATGGCAGAGAATGATGGCCCTTATCTTTTCCATTGCACAGAAGGTAAGGATCGTACAGGATTCTTTGCAGCACTAATTGAATCATTAATGGGTGCTTCAAAAGATGAAATAGTAGAAGACTATATGCAAAGCTATATTAATTTTTACGGAGTTAAGAAGGATACTGAACAATATAATGTTATCAGTCAGGATATAATTGGAATGTTAAAGTATATTGCTGGAACTGAAGATTTAGATAATGTAGACCTTGCTAAAGCTGCAGAAAGCTATCTACTTGAAGGTGGCATGGACATTGATAAGATCAGTGCTTTAAAAGCTAACCTTTCTAAAGCAATTTCACATTCAGAGGAGCCTAAAACAGTTAGAATCTACACTGTTGTTAAAGGAGACTCTTTATGGAAAATAGCCGAGAAAGAGCTTGGAGATGGAAGACGTTATATTGAAATCTACAATTTAAACAAGGATAAGATTAAGAATCCAAATTTGATTTATATAGGACAAGAATTTATTCTTCCATAACAGTAAAAAAGGTGGGATTTATTTCAATCCCACCTTTTTTATTTAATGAGTAATACCCTTATTTGGAATTCATTTCACTAAGTATTCTATTTAAATGATAATTATATATTATGCTGATATTATCGTTGTCATTGCATTCAGGAGAAATTTTCCTGTCAAAGAGCTTTTCTGCAATTTTTCGGTTTTCTTCATCCATTGGAGGAATTTTTCCTATGGATGAAATAATCTTCAGATGGTAGTACATATTTTCGAAGGAATCAAATGCAGATTCAAATTTAGTAGCTTCATCCTTTTTCCCAATAATTAATTTTGTATCCCTTTTTAGAATTGCATATTCATTTTCCAATTTATTGAGAGATTCCTTTAACTTGTCCAATAGACAGCATTCTTTATTCCAAATTAGCTTTTCTATAGCATCCTTAAAATCCATATTTATTTTATTGATAGTTTCTTCAATATGTTTTTGATTAGATGATTTGGGAGGGACTATGAAATAGTTTATAACTGTTCCAATTACAAGTCCAATTAATGTAGATAAGGTTCTAGCTATAGCATAGTTTAGCCTATTTCCTTCTTCATAATTCATAATAATGGATAGAAATACTATAGAAGCCAGCTCAATGGATTTCTTCCATCCTAAAAGATTACATATATATATGATTATTATTATTCCTATTCCTATGGTTAGAATATTAGTTGGGGCAATATAAGAAAATGAAAGAGCTACAATTCCGCCAAGTATAGTTCCAAGCATTCTGTTCTTTCCTATTGATAGAGATTCAGAAACTGAAGCCTTCATTGCGAGAATGGCAGCAATACCTGCAAAAATAGGACTATCTAAGTTCAATAGATGGGAAATATATATTGTAAGTGACACTGCAAATGCTGTTTTAATAGTTCTCATTCCTATTTTTTGTAATTTCATATAACCACCTTTCATATTGTTATATGGATATTATAATATATAGGTAAAATAAGGCAAGTATAATTATAAGTTTATATTTTAACTATAAGGAAATATTTGAGAAAAAATTTCTAAATGTATTATAATCTAATTGAAGAAATAGAGGTGAATGAAATGAATCGAAAAATTAAATACGTTAAAATTGGTGTTATAGTATTTTTCCTGGTGGCTTTCTTATATTTAATGCTTAAACTAAATATTTTTGATAAGGACAACATAGTTAAATTATTTTCTCAAAAAAACAATGGATTGTCTTATGATATTTTCTTTATAATAGTTTCGGCCATTTTGCTAGTATTCTTTGTACCTTTGTCCTGGATTTCATTAGCTAGTGCTATTTTTTTTGGACTCAAGGGAATAGTGCTAATAACTATAGCAGGATTAATAAGTGGTATAATATCATTTTCAATAGCTAGGATATTTAAAGAGGATGTTTCCTCGTTTGTTGAAAGACAATATAATAAGAAGGATAGAAAAATTAGCCTTCAGGAAATATATTCGAAGATTAGTAATTATGGATTTGGATATGTTCTCTTCATAAGAAGTATGCCCTTTATACCATTCAGCATATTAAATTACATATTTGGAATAAGCTTTATTTCATTTAGAGATTTTCTATTATCTACTTTCATAAGTGTTGCTGTAGGTCAATCAATTAATGTGTATTTCTTTTATAAAGCTATGAATATAGGGGATAGTCCTTTAGACACATTTATAGCTGCGGCCCTTAAGGTAATATACTTTTTTGCAATAATATTTTGGGAGAGGAAAAGCAAATATAGTACTAAAGAATAAAGGCTTTGAGTCGATATTAAATGTAGAAAATGCTGAGGAGGAATTCTCATGGAAATTAAAGGTGTATCAAACCAATATGACCCTACAAATTATAAACATATTTATAAAAATAATGGATTAAAAAACAGTGGAATGGAAGAAAACAACAATAAGAATATGAAAGATTATAAAGTGAATGAGGAAGAATTGATAAAATCTATAGAATCAGCCAATAAGGAACTTGTTGTATATGATAGAAGATTTGAATTTTCCATTCATGAAAAGACAAAGGAGATAATGGTTAAAGTTATAGACGTATCTACAGATGAAGTTATCTGGGAGATACCTCCCGAGAAGATACTGGACTTGGTTGCTAAAATATGGGAAATATCAGGGCTTATAGTAGATGAACATGTATAGAGGTGATTATATGAATACGGATTTAAGAATAACAGGTCTTATGTCAGGTATAGATACTGAATCCATGATAGAAAGCCTTATGAAGGCAGAAAGAACAAAAGTTGATACTGTAAAGCAGGATAGGCAACTTGTTGTATGGCGAAAGGAAATGTATAATAATTTAAATAAGGAATTTGCAAATTTCATAATAAATACAAGAAAAAGCTTTGGATTAACTTATACTACTTCAACTGGATATCTTCTATCAAATTCATATAAGAATTTAAGCTGGGTGAAAAAAGTTACTTCATCTAATACTTCCATAGCTAATGTATCCAGCAATGGAAATACCTTTGACGGAATCTATAGAGTTAATGTTGAAAAAATAGCACAAGGTGTAAGTATGGTAAGTGGCAGCAATATTGGTGATAATTTAAAGGATGTTTTAGAAGCAGCAGGAGAAGGCAATGAAATCAGATTTACCATAACTACCAATAAGGGAGAAAAGGAATTTGTCTTTTCAAATAAACCAGATAAGCAATTAACTATAAACGATATAGTTAAGGAACTTAATTCTGCCACAGTATTAGATGAAAACAACAAGGAGATATCCCTTGGAATAAGGGCTTCCTATGATTCAAAAATTGGAAGGTTTTTTATACAGTCGAGAGAAACAGGAAAAGATGTTTATATAAAAGTTAATGCAGAAGAAAACACTAATGGTAAAGCTTTTATAGAAGCATTAGACCTAAAAGTAAGCTATAATGGGTATGAAGATTCCAATGGAAATATAGTAGAAGCTGATGGAACTGGAGAAGAGCTTATAATTGGGACTAAGTATACTGGGCAGGACGCTGTGATTCATTTCAACGGTGCAGAGAATATAACCAGTTCTTCTAACAATATAACTATCAATGGTATAAGTATGAATCTCATGGGTACAGGAGAATTTACAGTAACTGTAAATACAGATGTAGATGGAGTATATGAAAAGATTTCAAATTTTATAGAAGAATACAATAAACTAGTAGATAAAGTCAATGAACTACTAACTCAAAAGAGATATTATAATTACAAGCCACTTACAGATGCTCAAAAGGAAGAGATGGATGATAAGGAAATAGAATTATGGGAGGAAAAAGCTAAATCAGGCCTTCTAAGAAATGATGATATAATATCAAGGACAATGCAGAATGTTAGATCCTCCATATATGATAAATTTGAAGGCGCCTTTAAGCTTATTACAGAAATAGGTATAACTACAGAAAAGTATTCAAGTGGCACTGCAGGAGGAAGGCTTGTAATAAATGATGAACAGAAATTGAGACAAGCCATATCTGAAAATGCAGAAGGAGTTATGGAATTATTATTTAAGGAGAGTTCAGAGGAATCAACTGGTGGTATAGTTACAAGAATATATGACAATCTTATTTCAGGTATGGAGGAAATAATTAAGAAATCAGGTACAGGAGATAATGCAAACCTGTACAGAAATGTGAAATCCACTATTTTGCTGGATTTCGTTACAGAGTATGGTAGTATTAGCTTGCTGGACAAGAGCATTTCTGATTATGACAAAAGAATTGATGATTTAAATAATGCATTAACTGATAAAGAAAACTACTATTATCAGAAGTTTTCTGCATTAGAAACGGCTATTAGCAGAATGAATTCTCAAAGCATGTGGTTATCACAGCAATTTAATAATAATTATTAATGGGAGAGGATGGGGAAGAATGACATATGGCGCTTTAAATCAATATAAACAGAATACTGTATATACTGCAACCCCTGAAGAATTGACACTGATGCTCTATGACGGTTGTGTTAAATTTATGAATATAGCAAAATACAGTATTGAAAATAAAGATATTACAAAAGCTCACGAAGCCTTAATAAGAGCGCAGGATATAATAACAGAGCTAAAGACGACTCTGGATACTTCATATGAGATATCATCAAGCTTAATTAAGCTTTATGATTTTGTAATAGACAGACTAATAGATGCCAATATAAAGAAGGATATAAAGTCTATAGATGAAGCTTTGGAAATTGTAACTGAATTGAGGGATACCTGGAAAGAAGCTATGAAGCAGGTGAAAAAGAAGATTTATAGCAACAGGAGTGTGTAATTATGATTGAGGAAAGGATCCTTCAACTGATTTCTTTAGCTAAGGATAAAAATAGACTATTAAATGATATAATTCAAGTAACAAAAAGACAGATGGAGGAAATTAGAGAAGAAAGGTATTTAGATTTAGACAAAAGCCTAACTGAAAAGGATAATATTATCCGCAAAATAGATGAGGTAGACAAGCTATTTTTAGAAAATTTCTATATTCTTAAAAAAGAGAATTCAATTGATGATATAAACCAGCTTAGCGTAGAAGAGTATCCAGATTTAAAGGAACTGAAAGAGGAAGTAAAATCCATTATGTCAAATCTTATGGCTCTTTCTCTTTTGGATGATAAGAATACTGAATTTGTAAAGTCTAAGCTAAAAGAAGCCAAGGAGGATTTGAAAAAAGTCAGACTTGGGAAAAAAGCCCTTAAAGGATACAATTATAAAGAGTCTCAAGGAATACTTATAGACAAGAAAAAGTAAGTTAAGAGTAATAAATATTAAAACTTGATTAAAAAATAGAAGAAGGTATTATTATACATGTATAATATATACCTTCTTTATTATGCTTTTATTAGCAGATTTCATTGCACATAATATAAATAATGTGTATCAATTCGACAATTTGGACAACTTAAATACATATATAATTCTTTCTGAACCATCTGCAGTATTATCAATATATGTTTTAATAATCCATATTTTATCAGAAGAAACATATAATATCCAATTCGTATTGTTTCCATCTTTATCATAAATGGTATACTGATAATCAGCATCACTATCAATGAAAGTATAAATTTCAGATAACGTAGATGCTTCGTCAAATATCTCTTCTTTTATATACTTAGGAGAAGAAAATTCTATAGTTTCACCTGGAAATTCAATTTTGAATAGATCTTCCTTGATGGTGCATCTTGTTCCTTCAATATGACTTTCTACATATTCTTTTGTTGCTGAAATTGCTGATGATAAATAGCTTATTTCTTCAAATTCATATACGCCATAAATATTTTGCTCGTCTTCTCTATTACAAGATGATAAAAAAGCTAGTAAAATAAGTCCAATTACTAAAGCTCCTATTTTTTTCATTGCAAAACCTCCACTTATATCATAAAACTAAATTTATATGTAATAGCCTTAAATACTATTATACCATTATATTCCTAATATGTGTATTTTTATAAATATCAGTATAATTTATTTTTTAATTGCTCAATAAATTGCTTATTTCCATCTTCTGGTTTTAAAATTTTACATTTTTTATTTCATAATATTAAAAGTTCACAACGATATATTGTGTATGCAAAAAAAATTGACACAAAAAAATTTATAAGTATTAAACGCTTTTTATCAATAAAATAAGGAAAAAAGTAGAAAATAGTAGAAGAAAAAAGTTATAAAGGTTTTATTAAGAATTTTATCCACATGCAAAGAATTGTAATAATAGTTATTCACAAAAAGATTCACATTATCCACAACTACCACTGTATTTTATCCACAAAATAAACATAAATAAATGTTAAAAAATACCTCTAATAATTATGCAAAATTGGTGTATAAAATTAATGACAAATATTCTGTAATTATTGTTTACAAAATTTTAAATAATGGGTATATTATTAATAACAAAGATATAAGCTTCTGGCTTATGTGAAAGGAGTTGGGGTTTATGATACTTAACTTTACAGGCAAGAATGTAGAGGTAACTGAAGCTTTAAAGGATGTAACAAATAGGAAATTGAAAAGACTGGATAAGTACTTTCAAAAAGATGTAGTAGGAAATGTTATATTTAGTGTTGAAAGGAATTGGAAGATTCTCGAAATTACCATAAACCTACCTGGAACAATACTTCGAGTTGAAGAGTCAAGTGATGATATGTACACATCTATTGACAAAGCTGTAGATGTATTGGAACGTCAAATTAGAAAGTATAAGACCAGGCTTCAGAAAAGAAATCAAACAGGAGGGACTATAAGATTTGAAAATGTAATTCCTCTAAAGGAAGATGAGGATGATAAGCCCAAAATTGTTAAAACAAAGAGATTTGGAATGAAACCTATGAGTGTTGAAGAAGCAGTATTACAAATGGAGTTGTTAAGACATAATTTCTTTGTATTTATGAATGCAGACACTGAAGAAGTAAGTGTTGTTTATAAAAGAAAAGATGGCAATTATGGCTTGATAGAACCTGAATTCTAATAGTATAATTAATATAGAGAATATGCATTAATGCAGGATAAGAAATTATCCTGCTTTTTATGTATTACTATAAGGAGATGATAATATGTTTTTGGAGGCAATAATCCTATCTATAATTATCGGCCTCATTCGAGGGGGAAGCTTAAAAAGAATAAGAAATCTTAATAGTAGCAGCATTTGGGTATTGCTATTGGGAATAGTCATTCAATATCTTCTTGTATTTCTGGATACAATAGAAGGTAATAACAGCGTAGAATTAGTATTGAGGTATAATACACAAATACAGATATTCTCCTATTTATTGATACTTATAGGAGTTATATTTAATATAAGATTTAGGTCACTGTGGGCTTTACTTGTAGGATATGTACTAAATTTCATTTCATTAGCTTCTAATGGATGGATTATCCCTAATCTAATTGAGAATCCACTACAGAATGTAAAATTTCCTATTTTAGGGTATACCATAAAGGTTTTTGAACCATATCCACTTCCTAGATTACTGACTCTTGGAGATATAATAATCAGCTTTGGCATATTTGCATTAATACAGGAAGTTATGGTAGGAGGTTCTCATAGTAGAGGATATAAGTTGTAACCCTTGTGAAATATTTTAATAAGTGATAAAATTTAATGATAAGTTTTGTTACTTTTAATTTGAAAGGCGGTAAAAGTATGAAAGGCTTTTTAGATAAGCTATTTACCTCTAGTGGTAATAGAGAGTTAAAGCGTATAGAACCTATAGTAGATAAAATTGAATCCTATGAGAAGGAAATGGAAAAGCTATCAGATGAGGAACTGAAAGGGAAAACCTTGGAATTTAAGGAAAGGCTGGCAAATGGCCAGTCCCTAGATGATATTCTACCTGAAGCCTTTGCAGTAGTTAGAGAGGCATCTTCAAGAGTATTAGGCATGAAGCATTTTAGAGTGCAGCTATTAGGTGGTGTTGTGCTCCATCAAGGAAGAATAGCTGAAATGAAAACTGGAGAGGGTAAGACCTTAGTAGCTACTTTACCAGCCTATTTAAATGCCTTATCTGGTGAAGGAGTTCACATTGTTACAGTAAATGACTATCTAGCTAAAAGAGATAGAGATTGGATGGGTAAAATATTTGAGTTTTTAGGCCTATCGGTAGGGTGTATATTACATGATCTTACAAATGCTGAAAGAAGAAAGGCGTATAATTGCGATATTACTTATGGAACCAACAATGAGTTTGGATTCGATTATTTAAGGGACAATATGGTAATATACAAGAACGAGATGGTGCAGAGAAAACTTCACTATGCAATAATAGACGAAGTGGACAGCATATTAATAGATGAAGCGAGGACACCATTAATAATTTCTGGCAAAGGAGAAAAGTCTACAAGCCTTTATGAAAGGGCAAATATGTTTGTAAAAACTCTAAAGGGAAGAACTATAGATCCAAGTGAAGACAAAAAAGATCTTTTTGATAGAGAATTTAAGGAAGAAACAGTTGATTTTCTAATAGATGAAAAGGCTAGAAGCTGTGTTCTGACAGAAAAGGGAACCGCTAAAGCTGAAAGCTATTTTGGACTTGAAAATCTGGCAGATCCAAGCAATATGGAAATTGCACATCATATAAATCAAGCATTGAAAGCAAATTATATAATGAAAAGAGATATAGATTATGTAGTTAAAGATGGAGAAATAATAATTGTAGATGCTTTTACTGGAAGGCTTATGCATGGAAGAAGATATAGCGAAGGACTCCACCAGGCTATAGAAGCCAAGGAAGGATTAAAAGTAAGAAGTGAGTCAAAAACTCTAGCTACAATTACATTCCAGAACTATTTTAGAATGTATGAAAAATTAGCAGGTATGACGGGAACAGCGAAAACGGAAGAATCTGAGTTTAGAGAGATATATGGAATGGATGTAGTGGAAATACCTACAAATAAGCCAGTTATAAGGATTGATTATCCAGATGTTATATATAGTACTGAAGAAGCAAAGTTTAGAGCAATAGTAAATGAAATAAAGGAAAAGCATAAGATAGGCCAGCCTGTTTTAGTAGGAACAATTTCAATTGAGAAATCAGAGATCTTAAGCAGGATGCTTAAAAAAGAAGGTATACCCCATGAGGTTCTAAATGCTAAATACCATGAGAGAGAAGCAGAAATAGTAGCACAGGCAGGAAGGTATGGAGCTGTAACCATTGCAACAAATATGGCAGGTAGAGGTACTGATATTGTACTTGGAGGTAATCCTGAATATCTGGCAAAGATGGATTTGAAAAAACAGGGATATTCTGATGAAATGATAGCTATTATAGATAGCTTTGTAGAAACAAAGGATGAGGAAATTTTAAAGGGAAGAGAAGAATACAGAAAGCTTTATGAAAAGCATAAGGCTGAAACAAGTAAAGAGGCTAAAAAAGTAGTTGAAGTTGGTGGATTGCATATTATAGGTACTGAAAGGCATGAAGCCAGAAGAATTGATAATCAGCTAAGGGGACGTTCTGGTAGACAGGGAGATCCAGGCTCATCAAGATTCTATATTTCATTGGAAGATGACCTAATGAGGCTGTTTGGTGGAGAAAGGGTTAAGTCCATTGTAGATTCTCTTAACATGCCAGATGATGAGCCTCTTGAACATAAACTTCTTACAAAATCCATAGAAAGTGCACAGAAGAAGGTAGAAAGCAATAACTTTGCCATAAGAAAGCATGTATTACAATATGATGATGTAATGAACAAACAAAGAGAAGTTATATATGCTGAAAGAAGGAAAGTTCTTGAAGAAAAGAATCTTAAAGAAGACATACTTGCAATGGTAAAAAATATAATAGAGAAAGCAATAAATCTATATATATCCCAAAGCAAGGAATCTTCTGAAAGAGATATATCAGGTATAAGGAGCTATCTGGAAAATATATTTCTTCCAAAGGGAGCTTTAAATGATGATGAAATTCAATCCCTACCCGTAGAAGATTTAAAGAACAGACTTTATTCTATCGCAGAAAGTAAATATGAGGAAAAAGAAGCTGAAATAGGAGAAAATACATTAAGAGAAATAGAGAGAATAATACTTTTACAGGTAGTTGACAGGAAGTGGATGGATCATATTGATTTAATGGACCAATTGAGACAGGGCATAGGTCTTAGAGCATATGGCCATGAGGACCCTGTTATGGCATATCAGAACGAAGGATTTGAAATGTTTGAAGAGATGATTCAAAGCATCCAGGAAGATACTATAAGATATTTATTCCATATTCAAAGACCTGATAATGTTCAGAGAAAAAGAGTTGCTAACCCTGTAGATACTGGTGATAAAGGTGGCAGTCAAACTGTAGTTAACAAGAAAAAAATAGGAAGAAATGATCCTTGCCCATGTGGAAGTGGTAAGAAGTATAAGAAGTGCTGTGGGGCAAATATCAATTGACGATGGACGAAGGTTAACGGAAAATGTATATAGTTGAAGAAAAGGCTCGACTATGGAGAATTTGACTGAAATATCCAGCGAAGTAAAACCAAAAAGATTTGCGACTTATCGCGTAAGCGAATTCGCAAATCGGTTTTACGAGCTGTGATATTTCACAAATTCGGAATTGGAGAGCCGTTCTTTAACTGATATGCTAATATAAAGCAAATAATATTTTTATGAAAATTAATACTCTACATAACATTATTATCTGAAAGGAAGATTATTATGGAAGACATATATATGTACAAGGAAAAGGCTCAAGAAATAAAGCAAATGATAAAAGATTTGGGTGTTTCTCTTTGACATAGAAGGTTTAAAAGTAAAAGCAGAAAAGTTAGAGAAGGAAACTTATGAAGATGGTTTTTGGAATGATATAGATAAAGCTCAAAAGACAATGCAAAATTTAAGCTCCTTAAAGGACAGGATAAAGGAATATGAAGATTTATTAGAGTCTATAGAAGATTTGGAAGTACTTATAGAATTAACTATTGAAGAGGAAGATTACGAAACCTATGAAGAAGTAAAGAAGAAATTTAAGGTTCTTTCAAAAGAAGCAGAAGATTATAAGCTTTCTACATTGTTAAGAGGTGAATACGATAAGAACAATGCAATTTTGTCCATACATTCAGGAGCAGGAGGTTTGGAAGCTCAAGATTGGGCAGAAATGCTATTTAGAATGTATAAGCGCTGGGCTGAAAATAAAGGCTATGGTGTGGAAATTTTAGACATATTACCTGATACTGAAGGTGGTATTAAGTCTGTAACCATGCTTATAAAAGGATATAATTCCTATGGATATTTAAAATCAGAAAAGGGTGTACACAGATTAGTTCGTATTTCTCCTTTTGATGCATCTAACAGAAGACATACATCTTTTGCCAGCATTGATGTATTTCCTGAAATAAATGACAATATAGATATAGAAATTAATGAATCTGATTTAAAAATTGATACTTACAGGTCAAGTGGTGCAGGTGGACAGTATGTAAATACAACTGATTCTGCAGTGAGGATAACTCATATTCCAACGGGTATTGTAGTACAATGTCAAAATGAGCGTTCCCAACACAGTAATAGGGAAACTGCCATGAAAATGCTGAAAGCAAAGCTTATACAGCTAAAAGAAGAAGAGCAAAAAGAAAAAATTGAGGATTTGCAAGGAAAATATACCCAAATAGCATGGGGTTCACAAATTAGGTCCTATATATTTCATCCTTATAGTTTAGTAAAGGACCATAGAACTGATACAGAAGTTGGAGATGTATATAGAGTGATGGATGGAGATATAGATGTATTCATCCATGAATATTTAAAAAAAATGGCCTTTTAGGTCATTTTTTTTGTAGACAGATAGGAATTATCATTTTAATGTAGAATATAATATTGTAAAAGCATTTACTTGACGAAGGGAATGATATAAAATGGATATAGTAGCAATATTAATAGAAGAGTTTAAACTTAAGCCATATCAGGTAAAAAATACAATAAAGTTAATAGAAGAAGGTAATACTATTCCCTTTATAGCCAGATATCGTAAAGAACAGACTGGAAATCTTCAGGATACTGTTTTAAGGGAATTTAATAATAGATTAAGCTATCTAAAAAATTTAGAAAATAGACAGCAGGAAATAATTAGGCTTATAGAAAATCAGGGTAAGCTTACAGAAGAACTAAAGGAGGAAATATTAAATACTTGTACTTTGCAAAGGCTTGAGGATTTATACAGGCCTTTTAGACCGAAGAGAAGAACAAGGGCTACAGTTGCTAGAGAAAAGGGGTTAGAAGGCTTAGCTGAGACATTTTTTTCACAGAATGTTAATAACAGGAAATTAAAAGAGATTATTTATGGGTATATAGATATAGATAAGGGAGTTGCAAATGAAGAAGAAGCAGTAGCAGGTGCTATGGATATTATAGCTGAAAAGATATCAGATGATCCTGAAATAAGGGAGATGATAAGGAATATAGCAAATAGAAAAGGGATTTTAAAATCTGAAGCTGCCAATAAAGAAGCTGAGTCTCCATACGAGATGTATTATGATTTTCAGGAATCTATAAAAACTATACCTAATCATAGAATTCTTGCTATCAATAGAGGAGAAAAGGAGAAGTTTCTTAAGGTAAGCTTAGTTTTACCTGATGAGGAGGTCTTATCTAAGATAAAGGAAAAGATAATATTAAATCCATCCCTGGAAACATCTAAAATTTTGGAAAGCAGTATAGAAGATAGCTATAAAAGGCTTATTCTTCCATCTATTGAGAGGGAAATTAGGGGCATGCTTCAAGAAAGGGCAGAGAAGGAAGCAATAGGCGTATTTGCTCTTAATCTGAAGCAATTGTTGATGCAACCTCCTACTAGAGAAAAAGTAATTATGGGAATTGATCCAGGCTATAGAACAGGATGTAAGGTTGCAGTAATAGATGAAACTGGAAAACTATTAGATTATACGACGGTATATCCTACAGAACCTCAAAGTAAAATCCAAGAGACAAAAGAATCTTTAGGGAAATTAATTGATAAGTATAATATATCCATAATTGCCATAGGAAATGGAACCGCTTCCAGAGAAACAGAAGTGGTAGTTGCTGATTTAATTAAAGATTTGCAAAGTAAAGTATTTTACACTATAGTAAATGAAGCAGGAGCTTCTGTTTATTCAGCATCAGAAATTGGCCAGGAGGAGTTTCCTGATTTAGACGTTTCTATAAGAGGCGCTGTATCTATAGCTAGAAGACTACAAGACCCTTTGGCTGAATTGGTTAAGATTGACCCTAAACATATAGGAGTAGGGCAATATCAACATGACCTTAATCAAAAGAGTTTAGACGAAGCTTTAAAGGGGGTAGTAGAGGACTGTGTCAATACAGTGGGTGTAGACTTAAATACTGCTAGTTCATCTTTACTTAAATATGTTGCGGGGATTTCAGTTAAAATTGCTTCAAATATTATTAAATACAGAGAGGAGGTTGGAAAATTTTCAAATAGGGAGGAGTTATTAAAGGTCAAGGGACTGGGGTATAAGACCTTTACACAATGTGCAGGATTTTTGAGAATTCCAGGTGGTTTAGATCCATTGGATAATACTGCTGTTCATCCAGAATCATATGATATCGCAAGAAAGTTGATGGGTAATAATCTAGATAATATAGACATAGAAGAAATATCAAAACAGTTAAATGTAGGTCTTCTTACATTAAATGATATAATAGGGGAGCTAAGAAGACCTGGAAGAGATCCAAGGGACCAAATGCCAAAACCAATTTTTAGACAAGACGTGTTAAGCTTAGAAGATTTAAGAGAGAATATGGTTTTAACAGGGACTGTTAGAAATGTAGTGGATTTTGGTGTTTTCGTAGATATTGGTGTTAAACAAGACGGACTCATCCACATATCTCAACTGTCCAACAACTATATAAAACATCCAAAAGAAGTAGTTAAAGTAGGAGATATTATAAAGGTAAAGGTGCTTAAGGTGGATGTTAACAGAAGACGTATATCACTAAGCATTAAAGATGTATAATATGGGGGCGTGTTTGATGTGGAGTATAAGTGAATTGATAAATAAAAAAAGTGGTTTTATTGGGGTTATCAGTTCTTATATTTCAGAAAATGAGATTAATCTATTTAAAGAGTACATAAGGAATGAGTTTGTTAATTATGGAAATTTGATATATTTATGTTCCTCGACCATCAGGGAGCAATGTTTACAGTTTTTAGATGAACTAGATGCAGATTTTAAAAAACTAATAAATATAAATAAACTTGCATTAATATCAAGAGATGAATATATTGGAGAAGACAGAACAGATGTAGATGGATTGGTAGATAGGCTAGAAAAGGAAATTGCTAGGATGAGTCAAATAGAAATGAGAAAGAAAACTTGTGTATATATATGTGTAGACTCATTTTGGAATTCCATTGACCTTAATAGGATGAAAAAAATTTATAAAAGGTTTAAGGAATTATATAATACTGGAAAGGCTAATTTCCTTATAAGATATATAGTTGAGGATATAGATAAAGCTTACATTATTCCTATAGTACCTTATCACGATTATCTAGTTTTAGATGGAGTGGATAATTTCGAAGTATATACACCAGATGAGCTTATACATAAAGCATTAGCTTCATTATCTGAAAACCATTCTATTGATTTTAAATTCAATAAAGCCATGATGAGAAGTGAATACCTTGAAAATATGGGGCAAGCAGTGGGAGGAATAATTCATGATATAAACAATCTGCTGGTATCTATATTAGGGTATGCTCAATATTCTTTGCAAATTGATGATATGGATGAAATAAAAAAGGGTCTCGAAGTAATTTCCAGATTAGCTTTAGATGGAAGCAGTATCACAAAAAAGGTTAAGTACAATTTTAAGCAATCCTATGAAAATCAAAAGGATATATACAAATTTAACTACATAGTTGAAAACTGTTTAGATATGATTAAACATAAGTTTAAATCACTAGCCCTAGACAAAACAAAGAATTTGGAGTTAGATGTAAGCCTTGATTCAAAAAATTACATATATGCAAATGAATATGACATGAGGCATTCCATTAATAATATAATTCAAAATGGAATAGAAGCTATGGAAGAAAAAGGAGTACTGACTGTAAAGACATATGATGATGGGGACAATATAGTGCTGGAAATATCTGATACAGGTTGTGGTATTGATGAGAAGATAATAAACAAAGTTTTTAAGCCCTACTTTACCACAAAAGGTTCTAGAGGTACTGGATTGGGTTTAAGTATTGCTAAGAAGATATTTGAAGAACATGGAGGAAAGATAAATATTGAGAGCAAATTAGGAGAAGGAACTAAGTTTACTATTTATTTTCCTGCTATAAAATTCAATGAAGCAGTTGCTGAGCAAAAACATGAGGTATATAATGTTAATTAGAGAAGCGAAATAATTTAAAGGGGGAATATATATGCTTTTTATAAAAAACGGTAATATATATACTATGGCAGGAGACGTAATTGAGAATGGTTCAATACTTATAGATAATGGGAAAATTGTAGAAGTTGGTAAAGACCTTGTTGCACCACTTGATGCAGAAGTTATTGATGCAGGTGGAAGAATGGTTTTACCAGGATTTATTGATGGACATACTCACTTAGGTATGTGGGAAGAGGGAATTGGATTTGAAGGTAGCGATGGAAATGAAATGGTGGATCCTGTAACACCACAGTTAAGGGCCATTGATGCTATTAATCCAATGGATGAAGGATTCATAGATGCATATAAAGCAGGGATTACCTCCGTTGTTACTGGACCTGGCTCTGCCAATGTAATAGGCGGATTTGCAACAGCTATTAAAACTTACGGAAGAAGAATAGATGATATGATTATAAAGGATCCTGTAGCAATGAAGGTTGCATTTGGAGAGAATCCAAAAAGAGTATATGATTCTCAACATAAATCTCCAATAACTAGAATGGCAACAGCTGCAATATTAAGGGAGAATCTATTTAAAGCAAGAGCCTATTTAGAAAAGAAAGAAGCAGCTAAGGGAGATATATCAAAGATGCCCGAATTTAACCTGAAGATGGAAGCACTGGCTATGGTATTAAGAAAGCAAATTCCATTAAAGGCTCATGCCCATAGAGCAGATGATATATTTACAGCCTTGAGAATTGCAAATGAATTTGATGTGGATATTACGTTGGATCATTGCACAGAAGGCCACTTAATTGCTGATTATTTGGCTGAAGAGGGAAAATCTGCCTTTGTTGGACCTACATTATCTAATAGATCTAAAGTGGAATTGAGAAATTTGTCATTTGAAACTCCAGGGATTTTAAATAAAAAAGGTATAAAAATTGGCATAATTACAGATGCTCCTGTAATACCAATACAATACTTGCCAATATGTGCAGGGTTAGCTGTAAAATCAGGTATGGATGAAATGGAAGCTTTAAAGGCTATTACGATTTATCCTGCTGAAATAATTGGTATAGCTGATAGAGTAGGAAGTATTGAAGTAGGAAAGGATGCAGATATAGTAATATTTGATGGAAATCCTATTAAGGATTTAGGCTGTGAAACTTTCGCAACTATCATAAATGGAGAAGTTGTATATGATAACTTCTAGAAAGAGATGAGTTTTTTGAAACTTGGTTTTATAGTAAATCCTATTGTCGGAATGGGAGGAAGAGTAGGCTTAAAGGGTACTAATGAAGGAGTAAAAATACATTCAGGTGTATTTGCCTGCCATCCATGGGGAGCATGAGAAGTTGCTTTGAAGTCTCTTTATGGGAAGAGATAGATATAAAAGATTAGGATTATAATAAAAAAAGATTAGCAGTTATAATATTGGGTATAAATGAATTGAGTCTTAGTTGACAATATATATATATAATATTATAATAAAACTAGTTAAATAAGAATCTTCAGGGCGAGGTGAAATTCCTCACCGGCGGTAAAGCCCGCGAGCCTATACAGGTTGACTTGGTGGAATTCCAAGGCCGACAGTTAGAGTCTGGATGGAAGAAGATTTAAAGCGTATTTGTTATGCTTGATATTTCGCCCCGAAGTTTTCTTCGGGGCTTTTATCTTCCATGCCCTAAAGAAATATATTTCATGGAGGGTTTTTTTATGGAAATGATAAGAAAAGAATATTTTAACACCAAAGTCCTTGTAAAAGTTTCAGTATTAGGTGCTATAGCATTTTTACTTATGCTATTTGAGTTTCCACTATGGTTTGCACCAGCATTTTTGGAGTTTGATTTTTCAGATGTACCTTCACTAATTGGTTCCTTTGCTTTGGGACCTTTTGCAGGGGTTATGGTTCAACTGGTAAAGAACTTGTTAAATTTGGCAATACAAGGAACAGATACTGCTGCTGTAGGGGAACTTGCAAACTTTGTAGTAGGAAGTGTATTTGCATTCACATCAGGGGTATTTTATCATAGGAAGAAGACATTTAAAAATGCTATAATTGGTATGGCATTAGGTATACTTGCTATGACAGCAAGTATGTCCGTTATAAATTACTATGTCATGATTCCACTATACGCTAAGCTATTTGGATGGCCAATAGAGAAAATAGTAGCCTTGGGAACAGCAGTAAATAAGTTTGTAGTAGATTTTAAAACCCTAATATTGTTTGCAGTAGTACCTTTTAACTTAGTAAAAGGTATTATAGTAACATTGGTGACAACTCTTATATATAAAAAGGTTTCGCCAATACTTCATAGATAGTGGCGTTGGTTTTATAGATAATAGTTGGACTAAAGAGGTATAATAATAACGGGATTCTTATTTGAATCTCGTTTTTTAATTACATTTTGCAGTGCTTGTTTTAGTGGATTAGAATGTGTCAATAAGTCAGAGTGTCGCCTATTGCCTACTTTCTATTATGAATTGTCATTGTCAATCATCTATTTTATAAGTTATAATAATACTTAGTTTAAGTATAGGAAGGTTGGAAAAATGGTTAAAATAATATTAAAGAACGAAGAAGATACTGAGAAATTTGGAATAAGATTAGGTAAGATATTAAAAGGAGGAGATATTATATCCCTTACTGGAGACTTGGGTGCTGGTAAGACAACCTTAACCAAATCTATAGGTAAAGGGCTGGATGTTAAGGATTATATAACAAGTCCCACCTTTGCATTAATTAATGAATACAAGGGGAGAGTAGATTTATACCACTTTGATGTATATAGATTAGATGGTATAGAAAGCCTATATGATCTTGGGTATGAAGACTACTTTTACTCTGATGGTGTTACAATAGTTGAATGGGGAGACAAGGTCAAGGATCTATTACCTGATAATACAATCAATATCCACATTGATAAGGGAGAAGGCCTAGAAGAAAGAATTATTACAATTTACGGGCAAGGCGAAAGATTTGACCAGATAGTTAAGGAGTTGAATATGAATTGAAAGTATTAGCTGTAGATACATCAACTGTAATTGCTACCTGCGCAGTTATGGAGAATGAAAACATGTTAGGAGAGTATTCTCTCAACCAAAATATGAGCCATTCTGAAAATTTGGTTCCTATGATAAAGGAAGTACTGGACAACTTAAAATTAAAGGTAAAGGATATAGATCTATATGGAGTAGCAGTAGGTCCAGGATCCTTTACAGGCCTTAGAATTGGAATTGCCACTGTAAAGGCTTTTGCCCATGTATATAAAAAGCCAATTATAGGTATTTCAACTTTAGAGGCTTTAGCTTTTAACTTGTCTTTTAATGGTCTTATTGTTCCTATGATTGATGCCAGAAGGAATAGGGTCTATACTGGAATATATAGATGGGAAAGAGATAAGCTTATAAATATAATGGAACCAACTGTAATGGATATTGGTGATTTAATTGAGACACTTTTAAAGGAAGAGAATATTATAGTAAATGGAAATGCAATATATATGTATAGAGAGTATATACAAGCCAAGCTTGGGGATAGGGTACACTTTGCACAAAACATACATAATCATTGCAGAGCTTTAAGTATTGCAGAGTTAGCCCTCCAAAAAAAGGATGATACAATAAGTTCAAATTATTTTAATTTAGTACCGGAATATATAAGAGAATCACAGGCTCAAAGAGAGTTAAAAAAGAAAGAAAGTGATATTATATGAACATAATCATTCGTGAAATGAAGGAATCAGATCTAGACAGAGTACTGGAAATAGAAAGCAAGGCTTTTAACCCTCCTTGGTCAAGGGAGGCATTTTTATTAGAATTGACTAAAAACCTACTTGCAAAGTATTTAGTAGCAGAAGTTGATGGGGTAGTTGTAGGCTTTGGTGGAATATGGCTTATAATTGATGAAGGACATATAACCAATATTGCTGTAGACGAGAAATACAGACAAATGGGTATAGGGAGTAAGATAATGGAGGGACTTATTCAGCTTTGCAATGACAGAAATATTATAGCAATGACATTGGAAGTAAGAAAATCCAATGAAGCAGCAAAGGCCTTATATCGAAAGTATGGATTTAAGGAATATGGGATTAGAAAGAATTATTATCAGGATAACAATGAAGATGCTATTATAATGTGGAAGGATATTTAATAGATGAGGTGGAAATATGAATAAGGATATAATAACGTTGGCTATAGAAACTTCATGTGATGAAACTTCTGTTGCAGTTTTAAAAAATGGAAGGGAAGTTTTGTCCAATATCATATCCTCCCAAATAGATATTCATAGAAAATTTGGAGGGGTAGTACCAGAGGTAGCATCAAGAAAGCATATAGAAAACATTGATTTAATTATACAACAGGCCTTAGATGATGCTAATATTACATTTGATGATATAGATTTAGTAGGTGTAACACGGGGCCCAGGACTTGTTGGTGCTCTACTAGTAGGCATATCCAGCGCTAAGGCTATAGCATATGCAATAAATAAGCCAATAGTTGGAGTAAATCACATAGAAGGCCATATATGTGCTAACTATATTGATCACAAGGATCTTCAACCTCCTTTCACCTGTTTAGTGGTATCAGGAGGACACACTTATTTGGTATATGTGAATGATTATACTGACTATGAGCTAATTGGAAGGACTAGAGACGATGCAGCAGGAGAAGCATTTGACAAAGTTGCAAGGGCATTAGGATTACCTTATCCAGGAGGTCCTGTAATAGACAAGCTTTCAAAGGAAGGTAAAAAAGATGCAATAGAATTTCCTAGGGTATATCTTGAACACAGTAGTTATGATTTTAGCTTCAGCGGATTAAAGACTGCAGTACTTAATTATCTAAATCAGGCAAAGCAAAAAGGTGAGGAAATAATAGTAAAAGATGTAGCTGCCAGTTTCCAGCAGGCTGTTATTGAAGTGCTTGTGGAAAAGTCAATACGCCTTGCTAAGGAAAAGAATTCAGACAAAATCGTAATTGCTGGTGGAGTTGCAGCTAATGAAGGACTAAGAAGCCTTATGGAGAAAAGAGGCAATGAGGAAAATATAAAAATTCTGTATCCTTCAAGAGTTTTATGCACAGACAATGCAGCTATGATAGGTTCTGCTGCTTACTTTAATTATATAAAGGGAAATGTTTCAGATCTCTACTTGAATGTTGTGCCAAATCTAGAGCTTGAGTGATATTTATCAACAAAATCCCCACATTATCTTCACAGGCTGACATATACTTGTATAATTAAGCCTGTGGATAATGTGGGAAACCTGCTAAATCCCCCAATAATAGTACAAGCTATTGGGGATAAACTTGTGGATTATGTGTATAAACAGTGAAAAAATGGGAAAACTAATTCTCTGTTAATTCTATCCATTTCTCATATAGAGAATCTAAATTCAACTTTATTTGTTCTCTTTTTCTTGTTAGTTCCAATATTCTTTCAGGTTTATCATATAATTTAGGATTACACAATTCTTCGTCTAGGTTTTGGATTTTACTTTCATATTCTTCGATGGATTTTTCCAAATCTTGAATTTCTTTTTTCCTCTTTTTCTCCATCATAAGAATTTCTTTTTCCTTTTTTTTCTCAAGCTTAATCTGGGTTCTAGTTTTATATTCTTCATCTTCTTCTAAAACTACTTCATTTTTCTTTTCTAGGTAGTAATCATAATTTCCAAGGTATTCCTTAATTCCATCTTTTGTAAGCTCTAATATTTTGTTTGTAACCCTGTTTAAAAAGTATCTATCGTGGGATATTACAAGTAGAGTGCCTTTATAATCTATTAAAGCTTCTTCCAGCACTTCCTTGGAATCTATGTCTAAATGGTTAGTAGGCTCGTCCATAAGAAGAAAATTAGCATTTGATAGCATCATTTTTAATAGGGATAGCCTGTTTCTTTCTCCACCGCTAAGTTCTTCTATTTCTTTAAATATATCATCGCCTATGAATAGAAATCTTCCCAAAAGACTTCTTATGGTAAAATGATCAAAGGTTGGATTTTCGTCCCATATTTCGTCTATTACGGTCTTATTTAGATTTAAATTGTTCTGTTCCTGATCAAAATATCCAATGTTTACTCCATGGCCTAATATTACATTTCCTTCATCATGAGGAATTTCTTTTAGTATCATTTTAAATAGAGTGGTTTTTCCAATTCCATTTGGACCAATTAAGCCTACTTTTTCTCCTCTATATATATTAAAGCTAATATCCTTCAAAAGGTTATAGTCACCAAAGCTTTTTCCTAGTTTTTCTACACTAAGTACTTGCCTACCACTTAAAATTTTTGGTTCAAAAGTAAGCTTAAACTTTTTATTTTCTTTTGGAGGCTCCTGTACTGTCTTCATTTTGTCTAGAAGCTTTTGCCTGCTTTGAGCCTGTTTTATATATCTTTGGCCACCATAATTGGAAAAACGTCTTATTATTTCTTCCTGTCTTTTTATTTCCTTTTGCTGGTTTTCATATTCTTTTTTCATAATTTCCAGTTCCATTTTTCTTTGCTTCATATATCCTGTGAAATTAGTGTTATAAACCTTAAGACTGTGATTTTCAAGATGAAATATCTTATTTACAACATTGTCTAGAAAATATCTGTCGTGGGATATGACTATTATAGCTCCTTTGTAATCTTTCAAAAATTCTTCAAGCCATCCAATAGCATCTATGTCCAAATGGTTTGTAGGTTCGTCTAATAATAGTAAATCAGGTTTTTCAAGCAGAAGTTTTGCTAAAGATAGCCTTGCCTTCTGACCTCCGCTCAATATATTCACCTTTTTATCCATATCTTCATCATCAAATCCTAGTCCCTTTAATACTCCCTTTATTTCGCTTTTGAAACCATAACCATTTTTTTCATTAAATTCTTCAAGAAGGTGGGAGTATTCCTTCATTAAAAGTTCAAGCTCTCTAGTTTCTCCATTTTCGCTTGTTTTACTTATATCTTCCTCTAGGCTTCTGAGCTTTTTTTCCATTTCAATTATTGGTTCAAAAACCTTTAAACATTCATTGAATATAGTTTCTTCACTTTTAAAATCTACATGTTGTTTTAAATATCCAATTTTAAGGTTTCTTTGTATATAAATATCTCCACTATCCTTTTCTATTTCTCCAGCCAATATATTAAACAATGTAGTCTTACCGGAACCATTGAGACCTATTAATCCAATTTTATCTTTATCTTCTACTGAAAAGCTTATATCCTTTAATATAGTGTCTACAACATATGCTTTAGAAATATTTGTGCATGAAAGTACTATCATATCAATCTCCTACTTTCTACGATATTAACTATAATATTTATTGTACTAAAATACTAACTATAATAACTATACTATAATATTTAATAAAAAATACAAGGAGATTACATTTGTAGCCTATTACTAAACTTATCAGCGAATTGAGATAAAAAATCCGTTAAGAAATTCGCATGTTTGAGCGAAGCGAGTTTGCGAATTTTAGGATTTTTTATCGAAATGAGCTGTTTAAGTTTTCATAGGTGAAACAGTAATCGACTGTATTTTTTATTAAATATAAAAATACTTAATAATGATACCTAATAAATAATATTTATTATAATTATTGTATCAAAAAAACAAGCCCTTTTAAAGTAAGGGCAATTTAAGATTTCAAATCCTCTTCCATAGCTAGACTGCTTAGGACCTTATCGATTAGATCAAGTTCGCATTTTCCTTCTTTGGTGAAATGTGTACAATTTTCACAGCTTTCAAAATTTTCGTCATTGTATTGTGAAATATTTTTCAACCTTAATTCCTTCTCTGGACTGTAAGAATCACAGTAAATAGCTATTTTTCTTAGTTGTTCTTTGCTGGCCATAAAAATCCTCCTAAATGGTTAAGATAATAATATTATGGGTAAAAATAATATAAATATGCACATATTGTAAAATACATTGATTTGACCTACAAAAGCAGTAATGTTATAATGTTATCATTCAGAATAATTTTTTTAAGAAAGAAGGTTAGGGGTGTAAAAATGGAAAGGGACAATAAAGTTTCTATCACTGTAATTAGAAGGTTGCCCAAATATTATAGATATCTATCGGATTTACTCAACAAAGGAATTACCAGGATCTCTTCACAGGAATTGAGCAATATGACAGGATTTACTGCTTCACAGATAAGACAAGATTTGAACAATTTTGGGGGATTTGGGCAGCAGGGATATGGTTACAATGTAGAGGAATTAAAAAGTCAGCTAGGAAAAATTCTTGGATTAGATAAAATTTACAAAGCAGTAATTGCAGGTGCAGGTAATCTTGGCCAGGCAATTGCTAACTATAGAGGATTTCAGGATGCAGGATTTGAAGTTTTATCACTGTTTGATAGAAATCCGAGGCTCATAGGTATTAAGATTAGGGATATAGAGATAAGAGATATTGAAGAATTGGAACCATTCATAAAAGAGAATGGTGTAGAGATTGGTATAATAACAGTTCCAAAGTCTAGTGCTCAGGAGATTGCAGATATATATGTAAGAAGTGGTATAAAAGGAATATGGAACTTTGCACCAGCAGATATTAAGGTACCTGATGATGTAATAGTAGAAAATGTACACTTAAATGAGTCCTTGTTTGCCTTGTCATATTTTATGAATAATAAAAATGATTACATAAGAAGGGATTAAAAATAAAAAATGTTTCTTACAGTAAAATTTTTACGGCATATCCTGAAGGTCTGATAGATACAGGAATTGCCGTTTTTTTATTATAATTTTGGGATAAAAATTTAACAAAACTATTGGAAATATTGTCGATTATAGTATAGAATATACTTGTAGGAATTTTATCATAAGGAGGGGTAATAATGAATTTTGACTTAACAAAGGAACAAGAAATGGTAAGAACTGTTATGAGACAGTTTGCTGAAAATGAGGTAAAACCAATAGCTGCAGAAGTTGATGAAACAGGAAGATTCCCTGTTGAAAACGTGAAGAAAATGGCAAGATATAATATGATGGGAATTCCATTCCCTGTAGAATATGGTGGAGCAGGAGGAGACGATTTAGCTTACGTTATCGCTGTAGAAGAATTATCAAAGGTATGTGCAACTACAGGAGTTATATTATCAGCTCATACATCATTATGTTGCTGGCCTATTTACAAATATGGTACAGAGGAGCAAAAACAAAAGTATTTAGTTCCATTGGCAAAAGGCGAGAAACTAGGAGCTTTTGGTTTGACTGAACCTAATGCAGGTACAGACGCTGCAGGACAGCAAACTGTTGCAGTACTAGAAGGAGATAATTATATCTTAAACGGTTCAAAAATATTTATAACAAATGGTGGTCAAGCAGATGTATACATAATATTTGCTATGACTGATAAATCAAAAGGAAACAGAGGTATTTCAGCTTTCATAGTTGAGAAAGATTTCCCAGGTTTTTCAATAGGAAAAATTGAGGACAAGATGGGAATAAGAGGATCAGCAACAGCTGAGTTAATATTCAGAGATTGTGTAGTACCAAAGGAAAACCTTCTAGGAGAAGAAGGCAAAGGATTTAAGATTGCTATGTCAACACTAGATGGTGGAAGAATTGGTATTGCATCACAAGCATTGGGAATTGCTGAAGGAGCTTTTGAAGAAACTGTGAAGTATGTAAAGGAAAGACAACAATTTGGAAGACCTTTAGCTAAATTCCAAGGATTACAATGGATGATAGCAGATATGGCTACTGAAATAGAAGCTGCTAAATTTTTAGTATATAGAGCAGCTATGAATAAGGCAAAAGGACTGCCATATAGCAAGGAAGCTGCTATGGCAAAATTATTTGCTGCAAATACTGCTATGAGTGTAACTACAAAGTGTGTTCAATTACACGGTGGATATGGATATACAAAGGATTATCCTGTTGAAAGAATGATGAGGGATGCAAAGATAACTGAAATATATGAAGGAACTTCCCAAGTACAACAGATGGTTATTGCAGCAAACATACTAAAATAGTAAAGGAGGAAAGACAATGAAAATAATCGTATGTATAAAACAAGTTCCTGATACAAATGAAGTTAGAATCGACCCAGTAAAAGGAACTTTGATTCGTGAAGGAGTGCCAAGTATTATAAATCCTGATGATAGAAACGCATTGGAAGAAGCATTGAGAATCAAAGATCAATTTGAGGATGTAAAAGTTACTGTAGTAAGCATGGGACCTCCACAAGCAGAAGTTGCTTTAGTTGAAGCAATTGCAATGGGAGCAGATGAAGCTTATTTATTATCTGATAGAGCCGTTGCAGGTTCTGATACATGGGCTACATCTACTGCTTTGTCAGCAACAATAAAATATTTAGGAGATTTTGACATAATATTCTGTGGTAGACAAGCTATAGATGGAGATACAGCTCAAGTTGGACCACAAATTGCAGAGCATTTAGGAATTCCACAGATAACATATGTTGAAGACCTAAAGATAGAAGGAAATAAGGTAATAGCAAGAAGATCTCTTGAAGATGGATATTTTGTTATTGAATCAGAAATGCCAGTATTGCTTACTGCAATAAAGGAATTAAATGAGCCAAGATATCCTTCAATAAAGGGAATATATGAAGGATTTAAAGGAGATAAGATTAAGGTAGTATCTGCTAAGGATGTAAATGCAGACATGGACAATATTGGATTGGATGGTTCCCCAACTAACGTCCTTAAGTCCTTCACACCTCCAGTAAAGGTTAAGAATTTAGAGATGATAGATGGTACATCAAAGGAAAAAGCAAGGAAGCTGATTGTAAGACTTAAAGAAGAAAATATCATATAAGTATAACTATTGAGAGGGGGAAATGCTATGGCAGTTATAGTAATGGAAGATAAATGTATCGGATGTGGCGCATGTGTAGATAGATGTCCATTTGATGCAATTGAAATGATAAATGGTAAGGCTGTAATAGGAGAAGCTTGTAGAGTATGTGGTGCATGTATAAAAGTATGCCCTGTAGAAGCTATTTATAAGGAAGAAGAAAAGAAAAAAGGAGTAAATGTAGCAGAATATAAAGGAGTATGGGTATTTGCAGAACAACGTGAAGGAAATCTATTAAATATAGCCATAGAGCTATTAGGAGAAGGCAGAAAGATTGCAGATGCTCTAGGTGTTGAGCTTTCAGCAGTTTTATTAGGAAATAAAGTTGATTCCTTAGCTGACAAGCTTATAAAATATGGTGCTGATAGAGTTATCTATGCAGATCATGAATTGTTGGGAACATATACTACAGATGCATATGCTAAGGTTATCTGTGAACTAATAAAAGAAAGAAAGCCAGAAATACTATTAATTGGTGCTACAAACATTGGTAGAGATTTAGGACCAAGAATTTCAGCAAGAATTCACACAGGACTTACTGCTGACTGTACAAAGCTTGACGTAGACCTAGAAAACAGAAGACTAATGCAAACACGTCCTGCTTTTGGTGGAAACTTAATGGCAACTATAATCACTCCAAACCACAGACCACAAATGGCAACAGTTAGACCTGGAGTTATGGAAAAAGCTGAATATGATGAATCAAGAGAAGGAATAATTGATAAGTTTGTTCCAGAATTAACTGAATCTGATATTAAGGCTAAAGTAGTAGAAGCTGTAAAAGGCGGAAAAGCAGAAGTTAAACTAGAAGAAGCAAAGATCATTGTATCTGGTGGAAGAGGATTAGGAGATAAAGAAGGATTTAAGCTTATTGAGCAATTAGCTCAAAAATTAGGCGCAGTTGTTGGAGCAAGCCGTGCAACTGTAGATGCAGGATGGATAGACCATGCTCATCAAGTTGGTCAAACAGGAAAAACAGTTAGACCAGACCTATATATTGCCTGCGGTATTTCAGGAGCTATTCAGCACTTAGCAGGTATGAAAGAATCTAAATGTATAGTTGCTATTAATAAGGACCCAAATGCACCAATATTCCAAGTTGCTGACTATGGAATAGTTGGAGACCTTTATGAAATACTACCTGAATTAATTGCAGGATTAGATAACGTTGATGAATTATTAAAGAGCGCTAAGGCTAATGCTTAATAATTGCATATATATAGATTAAATGATAAAATAAAGACACCATATGGTGTCTTTATTTTGTTTGAAAAGGTGAATTATTATGAGAAAAACTTTAACTATTGTAAGCTATAGCCTTGAATCTGTAAACACTTATTATAATCAGATTAAAAGCCTTTTTTCTGATGAAATAATTTTAAAAAAGATAAACATGGATAACCCAATAGGCCTTGAAAGTATAGATTCAGACGTAATATTAGTACCTTCTTATGATATGTTTGAGAAGATAAAAAAGTATATAAATAAAGACACAGAACTGATATTTGCCAATAGGACTATATCTAAAACAGGTTTAAAAAAATTGGAATCAATTCCAGAAGGTGAGGAAGTAGTTCTAATAGATGAAAGTCCAGAAATGACAACAAATATGATATCTGTTATATATCAGCTAATGGGAATGAGGCTTAATATAAAATCCTATTGGGAAATGGATAAACAAGATATTGAGGAAAAGATAGTAATAATATTGGGGCAGTCTGATTATATGCCAGAAAAAGCGAAGGAAATAGTAAATATAGGAAATAGTTTATTGGATATAAATACAATTATCGATATAGGAATGAAATTTTCCCTTATGTCTCTGTTAAATAGACAGGATATAGGGAAAAGCTATAAGGAAGTTGAGACAGCAAATTTTGGACTAAAAGAGCTGTTTAGTCTTACCAATAGTAGAGAAAGCCAGTTGGATATACTGCTTCAGGTAATTGATGCAGGGGTTATTGCTGTAGATTCAGAAGGGAAGGTATTTATATATAATGATAATGCAAGGGAGATTATGGGTCTTGATAGAGATAAAGTAATAGGAAGTAATGGAATAAGGCTTTTTCCCCAGCTATACTTTAGAAGGGTATTGGAAAGCCTTGTACCTATTGAAGAGAGCATAGTCAAAATAAACGGATATGATATAGTAATATCTTTAAGTCCTCTATTGCACTCTGAGAAGCAATATGGTGCCATTGCAATACTAAGAAAGTACAGCGATACAGAAATGAAACAGCATATATTGAGAAAGAAGATTATTGGAAAAGGCCACATAGCAAAATACCATTTTAGAAACATATTAGGTGAGAGTCCATCTATTAAAAGGTGTAAGGAGATAGCTAAAAGAATGGCCAAATCAAATTCCTCCATATTAATTACAGGAGAAACTGGTACTGGTAAGGAGCTTTTTGCCCAAGCAATTCATAACTACTCTCCTAGGAAAAATTATCAGTTTGTTGCTGTAAACTGTGGTGCCTTTCCTGAATCCCTTTTGGAAAGCGAACTGTTTGGATATGAAGAAGGAGCCTTCACTGGAGCCAGAAAAGGAGGAAAGCCGGGACTATTTGAGCTGGCTCATAATGGAACCCTATTTTTAGATGAGATAACAGAAATGCCAATGAATTTACAGGTAAAGCTATTGAGAGTCCTACAGGAGAGGGAAATAGTAAGGATTGGCGGGGATAGAATAATAAATGTAAATATTAGGATAATTTCAGCTACCAATAAGAATATAAAGGAGCTTATTAAAAAAGGTGAATTTAGACAGGACCTATATTATAGGCTTAATGTTTTACCTCTTAATATACCTCCTTTAAGGGAAAGAGGTCAGGATATACTCTATCTAATTGACAGCGTAAAGAAGGAGTTCGGAAGCAGTTTCACATTGACAGAAAGAGCAAAAAAAATGCTGTTAAGTTACAGCTGGAATGGCAATGTAAGAGAATTGAGAAATTATGTGGAATACTTTGTAAATTTAGGAAAAAATGTGATAGATGCTGAAGATTTGCCTTTTTATAGTACTGAAAATATTAACATTCAAGATGAATATATAGAAGATGAAACCATGTCAAAATTATTGGAAATCGCGGGAGGAAATATTGATAAATATATATTTGTATTAAATGAGTTGAATAAGGCCTATATCAAAAGGGAGAGAATTGGTAGAAGAACAATCTGTAATCTAGCAAGTATGAAAGGTCTATTTATTAGTGAGCAGGATGTAAGAAATATATTTCGATTATTGGAAGAGTTGTGCCTTGTAAATATCTCTAGAGGAAGAGGAGGTACTGTAATAACAGAAGAAGGAAAACGAGTGCTCAATAATATAGTTAAGAATAAAAGGGTGAAATGGGATAAATAAAAGTCCCATAGCACCCTTTATTTTGCTTTTAATACACGATTTTATAATTCCATTTCACTATGGGTCTTTTAAATAGATACAGATATTGCCTAAAATGTAATCTTACTGTATTATACTAAATCACATAATGCAAAACTGTGTTTTAAAACTATTTTATAATTTGCATGGCATGAAGGTTGCATTAATGTATTATTGACATAGATTTTGAAGATTGCTATTTAGTATAAAAAGCAAAAGGAGGATTATAGATGAAAAAGCTATTAACAGGAAATGAGGCAGTGGCTCTTGGAGCTTATGAAGCTGGAGTTCATTTTGCTGCTGCCTATCCCGGTACGCCAAGTACAGAAATATTAGAGAACATCGCTCCTTATAAAGAAGTAGTTGCAGAATGGGCACCAAATGAAAAGGTTGCCTTTGAAGCTGCATTTGGTGCGTCAATTGCTGGTGCAAGAAGCCTTGCTGCAATGAAGCATGTAGGATTAAATGTTGCTGCAGACCCATTTTTCACAGCAGGGTATACTGGCGTAAATGGAGGAATGGTATTAGTTGTTGCAGATGATCCAGGCCTTCATTCATCACAGAATGAACAGGACAATAGATATTATGCAAAACATGCAAAAGTAGCTATGGTAGAGCCAAGTAATAGCCAAGAGGCTAAGGACATGGTTAAGAAAGCTTTTGAAATAAGCGAGAAATATGATACGCTTGTTATGATGAGAATGACTACTAGAGTATGCCACAGTAAATCACTTGTTGAAATAGGAGAAAGGCAAGAGGTAGAATTAAAGCCTTATGTAAAAAACCTACAGAAATACTATGTAGCTCCTGCAGTAGCAAAACAGTTGCATGTTAAAGTAGAGGAAAGGCTTAAAAAGCTAGAGGAATTTTCCAATGAAACAGATTTAAACTATATTGAATGGAATGATAAAAAAATAGGAGTTATATCCTCTGGAGTTGCTTTTGAATATGCTAAGGAAGTGTTCGGAGACAGTGCATCTTACTTAAAACTAGGATTTACATATCCTCTTCCATCTGAAAAGATAAAGAATTTTGCCAAGGAAGTTGAAGTTCTATATGTAGTAGAAGAACTTGAACCATATATAGAGGAGTATGTTAAATCCTTAGGAATTGAATGTATAGGTAAGGATAAGATACCAAATATTTGGGAGTTAAATCCTGAAATTGTTGCCACATCTTTATTTGGAGAAAAAACACCTACCATTGAATATGATAAATCAGTTATTGCAAATAGACCTCCAACTCTTTGTGCAGGATGTCCTCACAGGGGATTTTTCTATGGATTAAGCAAGAGAAAGAATGTGATGATAACAGGAGATATAGGTTGCTATACATTAGGTGGAGCTGATCCATTGAATGCCATGGATACGACTATATGTATGGGAGCTAGTATCAGCGTAGGCCATGGGGCAAAGAAAGTATTTGACAGATACAATAAGGATATGAGAGTAGTTAGCGTTATAGGAGATTCTACATTTTTCCATACTGGTATCAACAGCCTTTTAGATGTGGTTTATAACAAGTCAAATACTATAACATGTATTTTGGATAATAGAGTAACTGGTATGACTGGACATCAGGATAATCCAGGGACTGGATATACTCTACAAGGAGAATTAACTGAAATTGCTGATATACCTAGCATAGTTAAAGCTTTGGGAATTAAACATGTAAGAACTGTAAACCCATTAAAGCTAGATGAACTTAATGAAGCCTTTGACTGGGCTTTTGAACTTAATGAGCCTTCAGCAATAATAACGAGATATCCATGTGCGTTGAAGAAATTAACGGAACTTGATAGGAAGGAATTTAAACCTTTAGAAGGAAAATGTGAAATCGATAGCGAAAAGTGTATTGGGTGTAAAAGGTGCGTAAATACTGGATGTCCAGCAATTCGCTTTATTAAACCTGATAGAAAATCAACAATTGATCCGGTTCAATGTGTAGGATGCGGCCTTTGCGTTCAAGTATGTCCAGTAAATGCAATAAGTAAGGTGGGTGAATAATATGTCAGATGTAAAGAGCATATTGTTAGTAGGTGTAGGAGGACAGGGAACCATATTGGCAAGTAAAATATTATCAGATGGATTAGTTGAAGCAGGCTATGATGTAAAAATGTCTGAAATTCATGGAATGAGCCAAAGAGGAGGAAGTGTTTCTACACAGGTAAGATACGGAAATAGGGTTTATTCCCCTGTAATAGGTAAAGGACAAGCAGATATACTGGTTTCATTTGAGGCAATGGAAGCTTTAAGATATCTGGAATACCTAAAGCCTGAAGGTAAGGTTGTAGTTAACGATTATAAGATACCATCAGCACCAATATTAATGGCAAAAGCAGATTATCCTGATAATGTAATTGAGACAATAAAGGAAAAGGCTAATACTAGTGTGCTAGATGCTGCCAAGATTGCAACAGAATTAGGAAATGTAAAGGTTATGAATATAGTATTGTTAGGTGCGCTGGTTAAGGCAATGAATTTAACAGATATAGACTGGGAAACAGCCATCAGAAATAATGTCAAGGAAAAGTTTGTTGATATAAATATAAAGGCTTTCCATGCAGGAATGGACGCAGTATCATTGGCTATTGCCTAATATATAGTTCAGTAAGAATTTTATTTCTTACTGAACATTTATTTCATACCTTATGCAAGGAGGAACAAGAATGGTAATAAGGAATTTTGATGAACTTATTGAAAAGGTTTCAAACTACAAGGACAGAAAGAAAGTTGCTGTAGTTGCAGCTCATGATGAGCATACCCTTCAAGCTGTATTTAGAGCAAAAGAGGATAGGCTTGTAGAACCTGTGCTAATTGGAGATAAGAGAGGGATTCAGGAAATACTAGGTGAAAACGGTTATAGCATAGATAATGAATCAATTATTGATATAAGAAATGAAAGAGATGCAGCATATAAGGCTGTAGATATGATAAATGAAAACAGTGCAGATTTTATAATGAAAGGCAAAATTCAAACAGCTGATTTGCTTAAGGCAGTAGTAGATAAGGAAAGAGGAATAAGAACAGGAAAGCTTATGTCCCATTTTGCAATACTTGAAATTCCAACATATCATAAGCTACTGGTAATTACAGACGGCGGTATGGTTATGTATCCAACTTTGGAAGAAAAAAAGGAAATAATAGAAAATGCTGTAAGCATACTTCTTTCCCTTGGATATGAATACCCAAGAGTAGGAGTATTGGCAGCAGTTGAAAAGGTTAATCCTAAAATGCCTGAATCAGTTGATGCAGCGGAATTGAAGAAAATGGCAGAAAGAGGGGAAATAGAAAATTGTATAATTGAAGGGCCAATATCCTATGACCTGGCTATGAACATGGAATCAGCAAAAATAAAGGGATACAATAGTCCTGTAGTAGAGGATGTAGATGTATTAGTTGTTCCTAATATAGCAACAGGAAATATACTGGCTAAATCCCTTATATATTCAGGTAATGCTAAGATGGCTGGTATAATTGTTGGTGCTAAGGTACCTATTGTTTTAACGTCCAGGGGTTCTTCTTCTGAAGAAAAATATTTGTCATTAGCTTTGTCAGCAGCAGTTAATCCAAAATAAAGGGGGGATATAAAGTGAGTAAAGAATTGTTTAGAAAAGAGTTAGCAATTCTAAGACCTTATGTTCCAGGCAAACCTATTGAAGAAGTACAAAAAGAATACGGAATTAAAGAAGTAGTTAAGTTAGCTTCAAATGAAAATCAATTGGGACCATCTCCAAAAGCAGTAGAAGCAGTTAGAAGAGAACTGGAAAACATAAATATATATCCTGATCCAGGATGTATGGAACTTAGAAAAAAGCTGGCAGAAAAGCATGGACTTGAAATAGAAAACATAGTTGTTGGGAACGGTGGAGAACAGCTTTTGCAGGTAATTGCCCAAACCTTTATAAATGCAGGTGATGAAGTAATAACTTCTAATGCTACTTTTACTATACTGGGCATATGGGCAGAACATCTAGGAGGAAAAAATGTGACTGTACCCTTGGACGGATATAAGCAGAATCTCAAAGGATATATTGAAAGTATTAGTGAAAATACTAAATTAATATATGTATGCAATCCAAACAATCCTCTAGGAAACATAGTGACAAAAGATGAAGTCAATTACCTGGTGGAAAATGTTCGAGATGATGTGGTTATTATATTTGATGAAGCTTATTATGATTTTGCCAGAGTTAATCCTGATTATCCAGAGACTATAGATATATTGAAGAAGAGATCAAATACAATAATATTAAGAACTTTTTCAAAGGTATCTGGTATTGCAGGCCTTCGTATAGGATATGTATTAACATCAAAGGATATAGCAACTGAAATGAGTAAGGTTAAAGGGACATTTAACGTAAACAGACTTGCTCAGGTTGCAGCATTAGGAGCCCTGGAAGATGAGGAACATACAAGGAAAACTGTTGAATTAAATTACAAATCCCTGTCAATTATGGAAAGATGTTTTGAAGAATTAGGTCTTGAATATGTAAAGTCCAATGCCAATTTTGTATTTGTAAATACAGGTAGAGATTCAGAAGCTGTTTCTCAAGAGCTTTTGAAAAGAGGAATAGTAATAAAGACTGGTTCAATTTGGGGCTGGAACAACTGGTTAAGAGTTAGTACAGGTACCGTTGAGCAAACAGAAAAATTTATAAATGCGTTGAGGGAAGTATTACAATAATGGATTAAGCCACATCTATAGAAGGAGGAGTAATTGTGAGTTATAAGATATTGGCTATAAACCCTGGTTCAACTTCTACAAAGATAGCTATATATGAAGACGAAAGAGAGTTATTTACTGCTACACTGGACCATCCTGTAGAGGAAATAGAAAAGTATGATAATATACAGGACCAGTTTGAAATGAGAAAGGATGTAGTATTGTCTTTTCTAAAGGAAAAAGGATTCAATATAAATGAGCTGTCAGCAGTAGTTGGAAGAGGTGGCATGTTACCACCAGTAAAATCAGGTGCTTATGAGGTAAATGAATTGATGTTAAAAACCCTCAAAGAAAAACCATATATGGAACATGCTTCTAATCTTGGAGCTCCTATTGCCTATGAAATAGCAAAGGTAGCTGGAGTTAAGGCTTATATATATGATTCTGTAAGAACAGATGAACTAAATGATATAGCTCGCATATCAGGTATGCCAGATATTCCACGAACTAGCACAAGCCATGTTTTGAATACTAGAGCAATGGCTATAAAGCTGGCAAAAAAAATGGGGAAAAAATATGAGGACATGAATTTTATAGTAGCCCATTTAGGTGGAGGAATTTCTATAAATGTTCACCAAAAAGGACAGATAGTTGATTTGATTTCTGACGATGAAGGTCCATTTTCACCTGAATCAGCAGGAAGAGTGCCTTGCAGAAAACTGATAGAACTATGCTACTCAGGAAAATTTGATAAAAGAACAATGCTTAAAAAGCTAAGAGGTAATGGAGGAATTAAAGCATATTTGGGAATAATAGATGCTAGGGAAGTTGAAAAGCTCATTGAAAAAGGAGATGAAAAAGCAAGGCTTATATATGAAGCTATGGCATATCAGGTGGCAAAAGGTATTGGCGAGCTAGCGACTGTAGTTGAAGGGAAGGTAGATTTCATAATACTTACAGGTGGAATAGCATATTCAAAAATGCTCACAAACTGGATTAAGAAAAGAGTAGAGTTTATAGCACCTGTCGAAATAATGCCTGGAGAGAACGAAATGGAATCCCTTGCTTATGGTATATTAAGAGTTTTAAGAGGAGAAGAAAAATCAAGGGTGTATACTGAATAAATAAATGCTATCAAGTGCTTGAATAAAAATGAATACAATGGTAGAATAGACTTGTCTGTGGATATTGTTAAATTGTCGTCAAAAAGTAACAATATCCTACAAAAAGTTTCACAATTATATTAGGAGGTATAGTGATGGCAAAAGAAAATTTAAATCCATTAGAAAATGCTCAAAGGCAAGTAAAAATTGCATGTGACGCTTTAGGATTGGATCCAGCAGTATATGAAATTTTAAAGGAGCCACAAAGAGTAATTGAAGTTAACATTCCTGTTAAGATGGATGACGGAACTATAAAAACATTCAAAGGTTACAGGGCACAACATAATGATGCAATAGGACCAACAAAAGGTGGAGTAAGATTCCATCCAAATGTAAGCTTAGACGAAGTAAAAGCTCTTTCAATCTGGATGACTTTTAAAGGTGGAGTTATGGGACTTCCATATGGTGGAGGAAAAGGTGGAATTATAGTTGACCCATCAAAGCTATCTCAAGGAGAACTAGAAAGACTTTCAAGAGGATATATTGATGGACTTTATAAGTATTTAGGAGAAAAAGCTGATATTCCTGCACCAGACGTAAACACTAATGGACAGATTATGGCTTGGATGGTTGATGAATACAACAAGCTTACAGGAACTAGTGCACTTGGAGTTATTACTGGTAAGCCAGTTGCATGGGGTGGTTCTGAAGGTAGAAACGAAGCTACAGGATTTGGTGTTTCAATAATTACAAGAGAAGCTGCTAAGAAGCTTGGAATAGATATTACTAAATCAAAAGTAGCAGTTCAAGGATTTGGTAATGTAGGACGCTATACAGTGAAAAATGTTCAAAAACAAGGTGCTAAAGTAGTAGCAATTGGAGAATGGGCACCATCAGTTGGTACTTATGCAATATACAATGAAGATGGATTAGATTTTGAAGATTTACTAGCTTATATGAATGAACATAAGAACTTAGTAAATTATCCAAAGGCAAAAATGATAAGCCTTGATGAATTCTGGGAATTAGATGTTGACATATTAATTCCAGCAGCTTTGGAAAACGCAATAACTAAAGAAGTTGCAGAAAAGATTAAAGCTAAATTAGTATGTGAAGCAGCTAATGGTCCAACAACTCCAGAAGGAGACGAAGTTCTAAATGCTAGAGGAATTCCAGTTACTCCAGATATATTAACAAATGCTGGTGGAGTATTGGTTTCATACTTTGAATGGGTACAAAACTTACAAGGATATTACTGGTCAGAAAAAGAAGTAGAAGAAAAACAAGAAGTTAAGATGGTTAAAGCATTTGAAGATGTATGGGCACTAAAGGAAGAAAGAAACGTTACAATAAGACAAGCAGCTTATATGATTTCAGTTAAGAAAGTTGCTGAAGTAATGAAGTTAAGAGGTTGGTATTAATTTTTAACATAAAAAAGAACTGGTCGATTTCGATCAGTTCTTTCTTAATAATATCAGGGACGGTTTCCTGTCATATAGATAATATAAGATAGGAGAACCGTCCCATTGTCTTATAACAGATAAGACTATCATAATTTTATAAATTCGAAATATTCTAAATTGTAATGAATAAATACTTAATATATAATATTTAATAAAGATATGCTAAAGGGAGGATTAGAAAAGCATACTTAAAATTTTATATGGAGGTTTAACAAATGTGTGAAATAGTAAAAATTTACAAACAAGCAATCCCTGCAACAAGATTCATAGGAATTAGATATAGTGACAAGGACAGAGTTAACGGAGTATTTGCATCACAATGGGAAGAATGGTTTGAAACTGGGCGCTTTGCTAAACTTGAATCCTTATTAACAGATAGCTTTAAGGATGTATATGAAGATTACGATGCATATATTGGATTAATGCGTAGTAAGGAAGGAGAAGAGTTTGAATACTGGATAGGAATGTTTCTTCCTGAAGAAACCATAGTACCAGAAGGATGTGAGTATATTGATTTCCCAGATTCAAATTTAGGAGTATGCTGGGTCTATGGATTAGAGGCGGATATATTTTGTAAAGAGGATGAGTGTGCCAAGAAGCTTTCAGAAGAAGGATATGAAATAGTACCTGATAAGGAAGGTGCATATTGGTTTTTTGAAAGATATGCATGCCCCCGCTTTACTAATCCTGATGAAAGTGGGAAAGTAATACTGGATATATGCTATTTTGTTAAGTGATCTTCAATACATACTTTACTATATAATACTATAAATAAACTTATAGTATATTGATAGATAACATGCAGATTTAATTAAACATAAGGATGGAAATATGCATGTTCAGTAAAACATAAGGATAGATAATATGTATATTCAGATAAAAAATACATCGATTACTGTTTCGCCTATGGAAACTTAAGTTTAGCCATAGGCTGCAAATGTAATTTCCTTGTATTTTTTATCTGAAAGCTAGCAAGGCAAGAACTATCCGAAACAATGTTTGTGGAGGTAGTAGGTTGTATGTTTGAAGTTAAATTAATTGATCCAGAGGTGACTTATGAATTAAGACATAATATTCTCCGCCCTCATCAGTCAATGGAAGATTGTAAATATTCTACAGACTATGATGAGGGAGCATTTCATGTAGGAGCATTTTACGAAGGTAAGCTTATTTCTATTGCTTCCTTCTGTGTTGAAAATCATCCTGATTTTTCTTTTGAAAAACAGTATCGTCTAAGAGCAATGGCAACTGTTGAAGAATATAGAAGAATGGGAGCAGGGAGAGCAGTTGTCAGTTTTGCTGAAAGTATAATAAGAAAGAAAAATGTGGATTTATTGTGGTGTAAAGGCAGGACTACAGTTAAAGGATATTATGAAAAGCTTGGATTTAGAACATATGGTGGAGTATTTGATTATCCGCCAATTGGTCCACATATAATAATGTACAAAAGATTAACTAGCATGGTATAATGATATATACAGTTTTTATATACAGAGAAACAGCCATTAATGAAATAACAGGATTTATCCTGTTATTTTTGTGGTGAAAATTTCTATCTTTACAAACATAATATCTTTCCATTTTTTTATTTTTGGGTATAATACTAGAGAATTGCAACAAGATGCAAATTTAATTGTGATTATAAAAGACGATATAAATGGTACTACTATTTAGTACAGAAGGGAGATAAAAATGGACTACAATATTATAGAAAGAGATAATAAGATCATATTGAAGAATATGAATGATTTTGAACCCAAGGACATATTTGAATGTGGTCAGGCCTTTAGATGGTATGTTGAGGAAGATAATAGCTATACTGCCATACATAGAGGTAAGGTTGTAAATGTTAAAAGAGATGGAGATGATATAGTATTTACAAATACCAATAAAAAAGATTTTGAAGATATCTGGTTTGACTACTTTGATTTAGGAAGAGATTATAGTAAAATAAAACAAGAATTGTCCAAAGACCCTATACTGGAAAAAGCAATAGAGTTTAGCAAAGGAATTAGGATATTGAACCAGGAGCCTTATGAAACAACTATTTCATTTATTATATCTGCAAACAACCAGATACCAAGAATTAAAAAATCTATAGAACTTATATCAAAAGGATTTGGAGAGTACATAGGTGCATTTAATGAAAGGGAATACTATTCTTTTCCAACATCCTATATATTGTCTAATGCAGATGAAGATGAACTGGAGAGAAATTACAAAGTAGGGTTTAGAGCAAAATATATAGTTGAATCCTCAAAGGCCATTGAAGAAGGAAAAGTGGATTTAAACTCATTATACGAACTACCAACAGATAAAGCACAGGAAATACTCATGACATTACCTGGAGTAGGTCCTAAGGTTTCAAGCTGTATACTGTTATTTTCGTTAAAGAAAAGCGATGCTTTTCCAGTAGATGTATGGGTTAAAAGAGTAATGGAGTATTTTTACTTTAAAAAGGAAACGAGGCTGAAGGATATTTCCACTTTTGCCCATGAAAAATTTGGTTCATTAGCTGGTTTTGCACAGCAGTACCTTTTTTATTATGCCAGGGAATTAGGTATTGGAAAGAATAGCAAATAGAAAGGATAGTGACTATGTTAGGAACAATAATAAACTCATCTGCAATAGCTATTGGAAGTCTTTTGGGGGTTATGTTAAATAAAGGTATCAAGGAGGAGTATAAAAATACAATAATGGACGGTGTAGCCTTGATTGTAATATTAATAGGAATCATGGGTGCACTAGATACAGAAAACATAATATTAATGACCATAAGCATAGTAATAGGAAGTATCATTGGAGAGGCTTTAAAAATTGAAAAGAAATTGGACAATCTGGGAAACTCTTTGGAAAAGAAGTTTGGAAAGGGTGATTCAAATTTTTCTAAGGGCTTTGTAACTGCATCTTTGGTCTTCTGTGTAGGGGCTATGGCTATAGTTGGTGCTTTGGAAAGTGGTCTTCAGGGAAATCACAGTACTCTTTTTGCCAAGTCCATAATAGATGGAATATCCTCAGTTATATTCGCTTCTACTTTAGGTATAGGAGTAGGATTTTCAGCAGTTGCAGTATTTATATATCAGGGAATTATCACATTATTAGCTTCATCTATAAAGGACTTGTTAACTCCAGAAGCAATAAATGAAATGTCAGCAGTTGGAGGATTATTGATATCTGCTATAGGGATAAATATACTTGGACTTAAGAAGATAAAAGTTGGAAATATGCTCCCTGCAATATTTATTCCTCTTATTTATTTTACTTTGAGGAATGCAATAGGGTTCTGATGATAAAACACAATGAAATATAGAAATATTGGTATATAGAAAGATATTTAATGAAATAATAAGAAAACAGGAAATATTGATAGAAAACTTATGATAATTATAAAAAGACAGCCATTTTTTGGACTTGATTCTAATTTTTTTATTAAGTAACATAATACTGTACATGTTAGCACTCACCGACAATGAGTGCTAATAAAATGAGAAAAATTTAATAAAAAAACAGGGAGGTAATTGTATGAACCTTAGACCATTAGGCGATAGAGTAGTTATAAAGTTAGTTGAGGCAGAAGAAAAGACTAAATCTGGTATAGTTCTTCCAAGCACTGCTAAGGAACAACCTCAAATGGCAGAAGTTGTAGCTATTGGAGCAGATATTCTAAATGATGAGAAGAAAAAGGACCAAATAAAGGTTAAGGACAAAGTTATATTCTCCAAATACGCTGGAACAGAAGTTAAGATTGATGGAGAAGAGTATACAATTTTGAAGTTAAACGATATTTTAGCTGTAGTAGAATAGTAAATTTACTATTCAATATCAGGAAATCATCCCTTTGTCCTTTACATACAAAGGGGAACTAGAATTGTCGTATTGATATAAAAGTAGAATATAAATAAGGAGTGTGAAGATAATGGCAAAGGAAATTATGTTCAATGAAGATGCTCGCAGAGCTATGGAAAGAGGAATAAACAAACTTGCAGATACTGTAAAGGTAACCTTAGGGCCAAAGGGAAGAAATGTTGTATTGGATAAGAAGTTTGGTACACCTCTTATTACTAATGATGGTGTTACAATTGCCCGTGAAATAGAGTTAGAAGATAGATATGAAAATATGGGTGCACAGCTTGTTAAGGAAGTTGCAACAAAAACTCAGGATGTTGCAGGAGATGGAACTACAACTGCTACATTGCTTGCACAAGCTATAATTAGAGAAGGACTTAAGAACATAGCTGCAGGTGCAAACCCAATGATATTACAAAATGGTATTAAAAAAGCTGTTAATAAAGCAGTAGAAGAAATTAAGAGATTTTCAAAGGATGTAGAAACTAAGGAAGAAATAGCTCAAGTAGCTGCAATTTCAGCAGGAGATGAAGAAATTGGTAAGCTAATAGCTGAAGCTATGGAAAAGGTAGGAAATGACGGAGTTATCACTGTTGAAGAATCAAAGACTATGGGAACTACTCTAGATGTAGTTGAAGGTATGCAATTTGACAGAGGATATATTTCCCACTACATGGTAACAGATACAGACAAGATGATGGCTGAATTAGATGAGCCATATATACTTATAACTGATAAGAAGATTTCAAACATACAAGATATACTGCCAGTATTAGAGCAAATTGTTCAACACAGCAAGCCATTACTTATAATTGCTGAAGATGTAGAAGGAGAAGCATTGGCTACATTAGTATTAAATAAATTAAGAGGAACATTTAACTGTGTTGCAGTAAAAGCTCCTGGATTTGGCGACAGAAGGAAAGAAATGCTTCGTGACATTGCTATATTAACAGGCGGTCAAGTAATCACTGAAGAATTAGGATTAGACCTGAAAGAAGCTACTATAGATATGCTTGGTAGAGCAAGAAGAGTTCAAGTAGATAAGGAAAATACTGTTATAGTTGATGGAGAAGGTTCAAAGAAAGAAATTCAAGACAGAATCAATCAAATAAGAAATCAATTAGAAATAACTGAATCAGAATTTGATAAGGAAAAATTACAAGAAAGACTTGCTAAGCTTTCTGGTGGAGTTGCAGTAATACAAGTAGGTGCTGCTACTGAAACTGAATTAAAGGAAAGAAAATTAAGAATAGAAGATGCTTTAGCTGCTACTAGAGCTGCAGTTGAAGAAGGTATAGTACCTGGTGGTGGAACTGTTTTAGCAGATTGTATTCCAGCTGTAGCAAAATTGTTAGATGAAACTAGTGGAGATGAAAAGACAGGAGTAAGCATAGTTCTAAGAGCATTAGAAGAGCCAGTAAGACAAATAGCTACAAATGCAGGATTAGAAGGCTCTATAATAATTGAAAAGGTAAAAGAAGCTGAACCAGGAGTTGGATTTGATGCATTAAATGAAAGATATGTAAACATGGTAGATGCTGGTATTTCAGACCCAACTAAGGTTACTCGTTCAGCTTTACAAAATGCTGCAAGTGTTGCTGCAATGGTATTGACAACAGAAGCAGCTGTAGTAGATGTAGAAAAAGAACAGCCAATGGGAGCACCAGGTGGCGGAATGCCAATGATGTAATAGATAAACCTCTGAGGAAACTCAGGGGTTTTTTGTTATTGAATGAATTATATTGACAAAACAATATTAATATATTATACTTAATACAAATTAAATAACTTCGGTATTGGTTCACCTTAAAGGTGATAATAGGGAATTAGGTTAGAATCCTAAACAGTCCTGCTGCCGTATTGAGCGAGCGGTTTTTAGTGCGAAAGCAAACCACTGGAGCTATCTGGGAAGGTTTAAAAACAGCTATGACCTCTAAGTCGGAATACCTGCCAATATTATTTGCGTAATAACCGCAAATGCTATACTCTGCAAGAGACAGGGTGATAGTAAAAATATAAATTTTTGGATGCTTTTATATATATTCCAAAGTTTACTTTTGTGGTTAATTACGTTTCGGAAAATCCGAGGCGTTTTTTATTTTGCAAAAAAATTGAAGTATTTAATCAAAAAAAGGAAATGGAGGAATAAAAGATGAAAAAAATTATTTCAATTGCTATTCTTATTGTTATGATATTTACAATGTTAACTGCTTGCTCACAAAATGAAGCTCAAAGCCCACAAGCATTAGAAGTTCCAGAAGAGCCATTAACAATAACAGATCCTGCTGGTAACGAAATTATAGTTCCCGAAAAAACAAACAAAATAATATCAATGGCACCATCTATAACTGAAGTTTTAGTGGACTTAGGATTTGGAGATAAAATCATTGCAGTTGATACAAATTCAAAAGACCTTCCAGGCTTACCAGATGACATTCCCCATATAGATATGATGGCACCTGATGTGGAACAACTTATTGCACTAAACCCAGATATAGTTCTTGCATCTACAATTACTATGAGTGGAGGCAGTGATCCTCTAACACAGCTTAAGGATATGGGAATAACTCTCGCTTATATACCTTCCAGCGATAGTATCGAAGGTATATACAGTGATTTAATGTTTATTGCTAAGGTTTTAAATGTAGAGGAAGAAGGACAAACCCTAGTAGATGCAATGAAAGAAAAAATAGAAGAAATGAAGGAAATAGGCGAAAGTATTACATCCAGAAAATCAGTATACTTTGAAATAGCCGCTGCACCAGATTTATATAGTTTTGGCAAAGGTGTGTTTTTAGATGAGATGATAGAAATAATTGGAGCTGAAAATGTACTGGGCAATGAGGAAGGATGGATATCTGTATCCGGAGAGACAATAGTAGCAGCTAATCCCGATGTAATAATTACAAATGTGAACTATATTGAAAATCCTGTAGATGAAATAAAATCCCGCTCTGGATGGGAAAATATCAATGCTATAAAAAATGATGAAGTTTACTATGTAGACAATATGTCAAGCTCTCTTCCAAATCACAATATTATTAGAGCATTAGAAGAGATGGCAAAAGCCGTTTATCCAGATGAGTATTAAGACTATGAAAACCGGTGTGAAAATCCTGATTTCAATAATTATATGCATAATTGTATTAGTTTTGGCAGTAGGTATTGGCAGTGTCTATATAGAACCTTTTGATATATTAAAAATAATCTATAGTAATATATTTAATAAGCCATTAACGCAAGATATAGAAGCTAATTTAGTATCAATAATTTGGAAGATAAGATTACCAAGAGCCCTTATAGCTTTTATAGTAGGTGGGGCTCTTGCCGTAAGTGGTTCTGTAATGCAATCAGTACTAAAAAATCCATTGGCATCATCATATACCTTAGGAGTTTCTTCTGGTGCTTCTGTAGGAGCTGGATTAGTAATTATAACTGGATTTACTATACCTCTATTAGGGAAATTTACTCTTCCCTTTATAGGTTTATTATCTGGGCTAATTGCAGTGTATCTTGCAATAAGCTTTTCTGCTAAAATAGACAAAAATATGGAGAATAACACCATTATATTAATTGGTATGGTTTTTTCACTATTTATAAATGCCTTGATAACACTTATGACAGCACTATCAAGGGAAAATATAGAGAGGCTTACTTTTTGGCAAATGGGCAGCTTCTCCTTAAAGGAATGGTCAGATGTAATGATTTTATTTCCGATAGTTGTTATCTGTGTTATTTCTTTAATGAGGTTTTCTAAAGAATTGGATATTATGACCTTTGGTGAAGAACAAGCCTTAACGATGGGTGTGGAAATGAAAAAAGTAAAGTGGATTTTATTAGGACTATCTGCAGCATTAACTGGAAGTGCAATAGCTTTTGTAGGGGTAATAGGATTTATTGATTTAATAGCTCCCCATGTTGTGAGAAGAATATTTGGTTCTTCCCATAGATTGGTAATTCCAATGTCCATGCTCTTTGGTGGAGCATTTATGGTAGTATGTGATTTAATTGCACGGACTATAATCCCACTTTCCGAATTGCCTGTAGGAGCAGTCACAGCTATAATCGGTGCACCATTTTTTGCATATGTTTATTTCGATAAAAGGAAGGTTAGATAAGATGATTGAGCTTAAGAATGTAACTGCTGGGTACAACGGTATTGATGTCATAAATGATATTTCCTTAGAGTTAGCTGAAGGAAATAATCTATGTATTTTAGGACCTAATGGCTGTGGAAAAACAACCCTGTTAAAGGCAATAGCTGGTATAATTCCAGTGAAGGGAGATATTCTAATCGATGGTAAAAGCATAAAGAAGATGAAAAGACATGAAATTGCTAAAAAGATTGCAGTTATGAGCCAGATTTCTACCATATATTTTTCATATACTGTATTTGAAACTGTATTATTAGGTCGCTATCTATATATGAAAGGTAATATATTTAAAGAGCCTTCAGAGTATGATAAAGCTTATGTTGAAAAATGTTTAGAAGCAGTTGGATTGTTAAAATTGAAAAACAAACAAATCAATACTCTATCAGGAGGTCAGATCCAAAGGGTGTTTCTTGCTAGAACTCTAGCACAAGAGCCTAGCATTATCTTGCTAGACGAACCTACAAACCATTTGGATTTAAGATACCAAAAGGAATTGATAGACCATCTAAATAAATGGTCCAAGGAGGAAGGTCACTCGGTAATAGGTGTATTTCACGACATAAATCTAGCTATGGAACTTGCTGATAGTATATTAGTTTTAGATAGTGGGCGATGTGCTGGATTTGGAAAACCAGAAGAAATAATTGCCAATAATCTATTAAACAAGGTTTATAGAATGGACATTGTAGGGTATATGATAGATTCTTTAAAGCAATGGAAAAGCTTTCAATCATAAAAAATTAGAAGGAAAGATGAAAAAATGAAAAATAAAATATATAGAAGTAAGTATGAAGCATATCCTTTTTTAAGTGATGCTTCAGATGATTTAAGGTGTGATTTTGAAATATTTACAGATGAAATAACAAGCCATATAGGATTATTAAAGTCTTTGGTAAAAGATGAAGGTATTCAAAGAGAACTATTAACAATAGGTGAATTGGTTTATCATATAAACCCATCAATTAGGACATTTGCATCTGTTACAGAAGATGAGCTCAATTGGCTAGAAGATTGCACCAATAGAATATACGAAGAAGTAAAAGGAAGATGTAATAAATTTGTATTGCCACAGGGCTGCGAAAGTGCAGCTCATGCCCATATTATAAGGGTTAAGTGCAAGGCTCTTGTGAGAATGTTATATAGATATAACTATTCAGGAAATGAAGTCCCAAATATTTTATTCGATTTTGCTAATCTATTATCTGGATACTTTTTTAATTTAGCTCTCAGACTTAATGATTTAAATGGTGTAGAGGAAATTGAATTTAGAAGTAGAAATTATAAGTAGGTGGTTTTTATGACGAATATAATGATACAAGGCACAACATCTTCAGCGGGGAAGAGCTTAATATGTACAGGATTATGTAAAATATTTAAGGAAGATGGATACAGAGTATACCCTTTTAAATCCCAAAACATGTCCTCAATATATTATACTACAAAGGAAGGTTATAAAATGAGCACAGCTCAGGCTTTACAGGCAATGGCTGCAGGAGTGGAACCAGAGGTAGATATGAACCCTATACTATTGATTCCGAAGTCTGACAAAGGCTCTATGGTAATCATAAAAGGCGAAGAAAGAGAGGATATGGAAGCAGTAAAATATTTTAAATTTAAGGATAAACTTAAGCCAATGATTTTTGACGTATATAAGGGGATTGAAAGTAAAAGTGATATTGTAGTTATAGAAGGTGCAGGAAGTCCAGCAGAGATAAATCTAAGGGAAAATGATATTGTAAATATGGGCATGGCGGAAATGGCCGATGCACCTGTTCTTCTAGTTGCTGATATTGACAGAGGTGGAGTATTTGCTTCAATTTATGGTACCGTAATGCTACTTAAGCTCCATGAAAGGAGTAGAATAAAGGGTTTGATCATCAATAAATTCAGAGGAGACAAGAGCCTACTTGATCCAGGGATTAAGATGATAGAGGATATATTAAATATACCAGTAATAGGCACTATACCGTTTATTCCACTAGAATTGGTAGATGAGGATAGTTTAATTGACTATGAAAAGAAATGCAATACAAATCCTCAAACAGAAGAAGAAATGGAAAGGGAGTTAGACAAACTGTCCACAATTCTTAGAGAAAATTTAGATATAGAATATATTTATAAAATCATGGGAATAAAGGGTTGATTTAAATGCTGTTAAAAATAATAGCTGCAGTATTGCTGGACTTTATACTAGGGGACCCATACTCTTTTCCACATCCAGTAAAATTGATGGGTAATATAATATATTTAGAGGATAAACTGGCAAGAAAAATAACTAAGTCAAAACTAGGACTTAAAATGGCAGGGCTTATTATAGTTATAGTGAATATATCCCTTGGCTTTTTTATACCATTTTTTTTATTGAAGTTTATAAAGCAGTATAGAATACTTTACAATATAATATGCATCTATTTGATCTATACTTGTATAGCTGCAAGGGCCTTACATTATGAAGCTATGAAAGTATCTGAAGCCTTAGATATAGGCATAGAAAATGCAAGGGAGAGATTATCTTACATAGTAGGAAGGGAAACAAAGAATCTTTCAGAAGATGAAATAATAAGGGCTACTGTAGAGACTGTTGCTGAAAATACATCTGATGGAGTAATTGCACCCTTATTCTATATTATGCTATTAGGTGTTCCAGGTGGATTGGCTTATAAATTTATTAACACCATGGATTCAATGCTTGGCTATATGAATGAAAAATATAAGGATATAGGTTATTTTCCAGCAAAAACTGATGATTTATTTAATCTCATACCTGCCAGAATAACAGGATTACTCATGTCTATAAGCTCTATTGGCAGATTTAATGTTAAAAATGGATTTATGATTATGATAAGGGATAGGAATAATCATAAAAGCCCAAATGCTATTTATCCAGAAGCAGCAGCTGCAGGACTTTTAGGTGTTCAATTAGGAGGAAATAACTATTACCATGGTAAGTTAATCGAGAAACCAACTATTGGAGATAAATTAAATAGTATTAATAAAAGTCATATAAAAAATACCATTGAAATAATGTATCGCAGTGAGATGCTCATGTTGATTATATTCAGTTTTCTATATTTAATATACTTTAATTAAAATCGCTTGAATTTATATATAGCTTGTGATAGCATAATTATGAAAATTAAATATATACTATTAGGTTCCATAGAGGAGTAATAGGGAAATGAGTGAAAATCCCATACAGCCCCCGCTACTGTAAGTGATGATGAAATCAGCGTATACCACTGGAATTAATCTGGGAAGGTGCTGAAAGTAAAATGATTCACAAGTCAGGAGACCTGCCTAACAGTAAAGATTATGCCACCTTCGGAGGGAAGAGGAGAGCTTATATTTTTTTGCGCTTTTATGCAAGAATTATATCCCCAGTAAGTTGGCTGGGGATTTTTTTATTCCCTTAAAATTCTAAAAATGTATAGGAGGAGTAATATGAAAATCAAAAAAATATTGTCGTTAATATTAATACTAATATTAATTACAACAACATTAGCAGGATGTGCAACTGAATCTGACCTTGAAGAACAATCACAAAAGCCAAACGAAGAAGTATTAGAAGAAGGTAAACCAGCAGAAGACGAGTATGGAATAGTTATCGATAAGGATACTGTTACATTTGAAGATGGAAGAGGGGAAGAAGTCACAATAGATAAAAACCCTGAAAGGGCAGTAGTATTATTTGCATCCTTTGTAGATATCTGGGTTAGAAATGGTGGAGAGCTAGTAGGCATGGTAGAGCCTTCAGATGAGTATATAGTACCTGGCACTGAAGATGTTGAAACTCTTGGAAAGCAAGGTTCCATAAGTTTAGAAAAAGTTATTTCCCTAAAGCCAGATCTAGTAGTTTTAAGCTATAATACTGGTTCCCATTTGGATATGATTCCAGCATTAGAGGAAAATAATATTCCTATAATGGTTCTAGACTATCAATTTAAGGATGATTATTTTAAAATTTCAAAGTTGTTTGCAGCCATAAATGACAGTATCGAACTATATGAACAGGATGCACAAATGGTTAAAGAGGAGATTAAAAATATTATGGATAAGGTGCCTAAAGATGAGACAGTAAAAGTACTTGTAATTATGGCTACAAAAAATTCCATTGCAGCTAGAAATTCTGAAACTACTATTGGGGAAATGTTTAAGGATCTTGGTGCTATCAATATAGCTGATGATTCAAATGAAAAGCTAAGCGACAAAAACTTCAGTTTAGAAACAGTATTAGAAAAGGATCCAGACTTTATCTTTGTGCAGACTATGGGCTCCGACTTAGAAGCCATAGAAGAGAGATTAGTAAAAGATGTTAAGTCAAACCCTGCATGGTCATCACTGTCAGCAGTTAAAAATGATAGATACATAGTATTGGATAAGGATTTATATACCTACAAAGCTAATCATAGATATGCAGAAGCCTATGAAAAATTAGCCAGAATACTATATCCAGAGGTATTTAATTAGATGAGAAAATCTGCAGTCCTTATTATCCTAATACTATTATCTGTTATAAGTTTTTTTCTTAGTGTAGGTATAGGAGCAGTTAAAATAAGCCCTGTAGATATAGTCAGATCCATATTTTACGAACAGGATTCAGTAAATTACCAAATAATATGGAATGTTAGGATTCCCAGGACTATTACTGCAGCTCTGGTAGGGATATCATTATCCCTATCAGGTGCAATATTACAAGGAGTGATGAGGAACCCCTTAGCAAGTCCCAATACTATTGGGGTTTCATCCAGTGCAGGATTTTCCGCCTTGTTGATATTGATACTCTTTCCCAATTATTATAATTTAGTTCCGCTAGGTGCTTTTTTAGGAGCATTGCTGGCAACATTATTTATTTATTCATTGTCTTATAAGAATGGGGCATTACCTACAAGGCTTATATTGGCAGGGGTAGCAGTATCCTCATTATTCAGTGCAGGAAGCAACGGTTTAATGACTTTCTATCCAGACAGAGTGCATGGAGTTATTAACTTTATGGTAGGTGGTCTATCTGCAATTACATGGAAGGATATAAATATGATACTACCTTATACCATATTAGGAATAATGATATTAATATTTTTGCCAAATAGATTAAATATCCTAATACTAGGCGATGAAATAGCTACCGGTCTAGGCGTAAATGTTGAAAGGACTAGACTGATATTCATTATACTATCATCCATATTAGCAGGTTCAGCAGTATCGGTAGTAGGGCTACTTAGCTTTGTTGGGCTTATAGTGCCACATATGACTAGAATGTTTATTGGCTCCGACTATAAGTATCTATTTCCAGGTTCCATATTTTTTGGAGCATCAGTTGTAATGATATGTGATACTCTATCTAGAGTTTTATTTGCACCAGCAGAAATACCTGTAGGTGTTATAATGTCAGCATTTGGCGCACCATTTTTCCTATATCTATTGAGGAAAAAGGAAGTGATGAAATAATGAAAATGGAAGGGAAGAGTCTCTATGGTAAATATGGAGATAAATTGGTTCTAAAAGGCATAGATATTAAAATTGAAAATGGAGAAATAGTTACTATCATAGGGCCTAATGGTTCTGGTAAATCTACTCTAATAAAAATACTTTCAAGATGCTTAAAGCCAATGTCTGGGAATGTATTTCTTGAAGGGGTAGATATAACAAAAATTTCTACAAAGGAAATAGCTAAGAAGGTGGCTATTCTACCACAGGTGAAGAATGTATCCTATGATATCACTGTGGAAGGCCTTGTTTCCTACGGTAGATACCCCCACTTAAAATTTGGAAAGAGAATTGGGGAAAAAGACTTAGAAATAATTCACTGGGCACTAGAGAAAACAGCCCTTACAAATCTAAAGGACAGATATGTAAATACATTATCTGGTGGGGAGAGACAAAGGGCTTGGATAGCCATGGCATTAGCCCAAAAGCCTGAAGTGCTGTTTTTAGATGAGCCTACTACATACTTGGACATTTCCTATCAATTGGAAGTGTTGGAGTTGGTAAAGGAACTTAATGAGTCCCTGGGACTTACGGTGATTATGGTATTACATGATTTAAATCAGGCTGCCAGATATTCGGATAATATATATGTCCTAAAGGATGGGGAGATATTCCAATATGGAAGACCAAAGAATATTATCGAATCGAAACTTTTAAAGGATGTATTCAGAATTGAATCCAATATCTACACAGATGAAGTAAACAATTGCCCATATTTTATTGCTAATAAAATAATATAAGGTGGTGGCAATGTGGCCATCAATTTAATAATGTATTAGGATATTATCAACATATTAATTTTTTTAGAACCATGGAAAGCTAAAACTACCTATTAGATAGAATAAAGAATCACAGAAAAGAGGGATGAAAATGTATATGAAAAACCCTATGGAAATAGAAAATAAAAGCATGAATATTATTGAAGAAGTAATGAGAGATACAAATTTTTCGAACGAGGAAAAAATAGTAGCCAAGAGGATGATTCATACTACTGGAGACTTTGAATATAGAAAGATTGTTGTATTCAAAAATAACTTCATAGAAGAGGCAAGGAAGGCCATATCCCAAGGAGTAACAATGTTTACAGACACTAAAATGGCCTACACAGGAATTAACAAATCTGCCCTTAAAAAAGTAAATTGTGAGCTTAAATGTTTTATTGATGATGAAAGAGTCTTTAAAATGTCCAAAGAAAAGGAAACTACTAGGTCAGCTTGTGCAGTGGATTTAGCTGTAGAAGAAGGAATAGGTATATTTGTTATAGGAAATGCACCTACAGCATTGTATAGAGTTCTAGAGCTGGTAAAGGAAGGGAAATTAAACCCTATATTCATTGTAGGAGTGCCTGTAGGATTTGTTGGAGCTGCTGAGTCCAAAGAATATTTAAGAGAATTTAATATACCGCAGATATCAACAATTGGAAGCAAAGGAGGGAGCAATGTAGCTGCATCTATTATAAATGCATTATTGTATATGGTTGTAGGCAGATAATGGTACTTTATTTATGAACTATATCATTAGATGCAGAATCTAATGCTGGAAACAGAGGTGTTATAATGTCGAATCTAGACTTATACATAATAAAAGAAGGCAAAAAACTAAAATGCGGATATACAACAGGTAGCTGTGCAGCTGCAGCTGCTAAGGCAGCAGCAACTATGCTAGAGATAAGAAAGCCAATAAAATACATTGAAATAGACACACCTGCCAATATCAGACTAAAGCTTGAAGTCAACAATCCTAAAATAGAAGGGGACAAAGCATCCTGCTGTATAATCAAGGATGGGGGAGATGACCCAGATAATACTGATGGGATGGAAATATATGCTGAAGTGAGTAAAAGGAACGATGGAAAAATATTTATAGATGGTGGTACTGGAATTGGCAGAATAAAGAGAAAAGGATTATTTGGCAAAGTGGGAGATGCTGCCATTAACCCAGTACCAAAACAGATGATAGAAAAGGAGGTTAAAGAAATATCCGACTCTGGCTATGATATAGTCATTTTTGCACCCAGAGGTGAGGAAATTAGTAAGAAGACATTCAATAAAAACATTGGTATCGAAGGAGGAATTTCTATTATAGGCACCAAGGGTATAGTATATCCAATGAGTGAAGAGGCATTGTTCAAGACTATATATATGGAAGTGGATATGGTAGAGGAGGAGTATGGCAAAGACTCTATAGTTTTGGTTCCAGGAAACCATGGCGAAAAGTTGGCAGATAAAATTGGAATAACAGGTCCAAAGGTAAAGGTTTCCAACTATCTAGGTGATAGTCTTCAGTATATACACAGCAAAGGATTTAAATCCATAACCTTAGTAGGGCATATAGGCAAGCTTTCAAAACTAGCCATAGGTATATTCAATACTCATAGTAAAATATGTGATGCTCGTATGGAGTCCTTTGTCTATTACCTTTCTCTAATGGAGGCACCAATTGAACTATTAAAGCGAATAGACAGTACTCTAACAGCAGAAGAAGTATTAAATATATGTATTGAAGCAGGATATGGACAAGTTCTTAGGGCTATGGAAAAGGGTGCAGAAGATAGAATAAGAAAATATCTAAAAGATGAAAACTATAAAGTAAGAGTTATTATATACTCCATGGAAAGAGGTGTGGAAATATGCTGACTATAGCAGGTGTAGGGCCAGGTAATCTTAAGTATTTAACCGTTGATGTAGCTGAAAAAATCAGAGAATCGGAGCATATAATAGCCTTTGGAAGAGTAGGTAAGACTATTGAAAAATTAGGGAAGAATTATTTACAAGTTAATGGTATAGATGAAATAATAGATAATTTAGATGAAGAAAAGAATATACTTCTTTTAGCTTCAGGTGACCCTAATTTTTATGGGATAGTTGAATACTTAAAAAGAAAAGATATCCCTATAAAAGAAGTTCTACCAGGTATTTCTTCTTTTCAATATATGATGGCCAGGCTTAAAAAATCATGGCAAGATGTAAAGTTTATTTCCCTTCACGGAAGAGATTTTGACTTAAGTAAAATTTTAGATAATAAATTGGTCATTGCCTTAGTAGATAAAGACAACAACCCCGATTATATATCAAAAGGATTATATAGACTAGGCGCTCGTGGAACAATATACGTAGGTTTTAATCTTTCCTATGATGATGAAAAAATAATCAAAGCAAATATTGGTGAGGAAATTGAGAATTATTCCTCTCTTGGAGTGGTGGTAATCGAAAATGAAATGGATTAAAGATGAGGATTTTATTAGAGGAAATATACCTATGACTAAGTTCAACATCAGGATATTAACCATTGGATATCTTGGAATAGAACAAGGAGATAATCTATTGGACATTGGTGCTGGTACTGGTTCTATATCTATTGAAGCAGCTTTACAAGGAGCAAATGTTTGGGCAATTGAAAGGGAAGATGAAGGTATCGAACTTATAAAGTCCAACAATGATAAATTTAATACCAATATAAATATTATCAAAGGATATGCCCCTATGGATTTACCAGATATAAGGTTTAACAAATGTTTTATTGGTGGAAGCGGTGGAAAACTTGCAGATGTATTTCTATATCTGGACAGAAATTTAGAGGATAATGGCATATTGGTTGCTAATTTTATAACCTTAAATAATCTAATTAAGTTTATGGATTTATTGAAGGAATATGGATATAAGAATGTAGAAACCCAGCTTATTCAAAATGCATATATGGATAGGATTGGCTTAATGAAAGGTGAAAATCCTATCTACATAGTAAAAGGAGTGAAAAAAGATGATTAGCTTTGTGGGTGCAGGCCCAGGAAATGTGGACTTAATCACAGTAAAAGGAAGAAGATTATTAGAAGAAGCAGATGTGGTAATATATGCTGGAAGCTTGGTATCTGGGGAACATTTAAAATTCTGTAAAAGAGGTTGCAAGCTATATAATAGCGCTTCTATGACATTAGAAGAAGTGATAGGAGTAATGGAGGAAAATACAGAAAAAAGCTTAAATATAGTAAGACTCCATACAGGTGATCCTACGATTTATGGAGCAATAAGAGAGCAGATGGATATATTAGATTCAAAAGGTATCGCTTATGAAGTAGTTCCAGGAGTGAGTTCTTTTACAGCAGCATGTGCTTCTATTAAGAAAGAATTTACTCTTCCAGGAGTAAGTCAAACGGTGATTTTAACCAGAATGGAAGGTAGGACGCCAGTTCCTGAAGAAGAAGATTTAGAAGTTTTAGCAAAGTATAAGGCTTCAATGGCAATATTTTTGTCCGTTCAGGACATAGATAGGGTGGTGGAAAAGTTAGCAAAGGGATATGGAAGCTATGATATACCAGTTGCAGTTGTTTATAAGGCTACATGGGAAGACGAGGAAATAATACTTGGAACCTTAGAAGATATAGTTGAAAAAGTAAAGATAAAAGGAATTAATAATATAGCACAAATATTGGTTGGAAATTTTATTGAAGGAGATTATGAAAGATCCAAATTATATGACCCTAGTTACACACATAAGTATAGAGAGGGCTCTAAATGAGATTAGCTTGCTTTTCTTTCACTGATAAGGGATTTGAATTAGGAGAGAGAATATCAAAAACTGATAACAATAAATATGAAATAGAACATTATGATAATTCATCATTAGATAATGGAGTAAAAGGGTTTTTAAAGTCACAATGGAGGAATTTTGATGGATTTATATTTATTTCTGCAACAGGAATAGCCATAAGGATGATAAATCCATATATAAAGTCAAAAACCATAGACCCAGCAGTAGTTGTAGTAGATGATATGGGGAGATTTTCCATATCCTTATTGTCAGGGCATATTGGAGGAGCAAATAAGATAGCAGAATGGATTGGGAAAAGCATAGATGCAATTCCAGTAGTTACAACTGCCTCTGATAATAGAGGAATTGACTCTATAGATATATTTGCTAAAACAAATGATTATTATATAGAGGATATGAATTCAGTAACTAAGATTACATCTATGATGGTTAATGGAAAAAGGGTAGGATTTTATACAGAAGATAATCAAATAATTAAATATCATAATATAGAGAGGATAAATGATTTAAAAAATATAGATGAATCATTGGATGGGGCTATAATAGTTTCGTCTAAAGAAGTCATACCTCAAATTAGCATACCCTATACAATACTTAGACCAAAAAATATTAATATAGGTATAGGGTGCAGGAGAGGAGTAGGTGTAGATACTATTATTGAAGCTGTTGAAGCAGCTTTAATAGATAAAAACCTTTGTGCAAGGAGTATAAGGGCATTATCTACTATTGAGATTAAAAAAAATGAAATAGGAATAATTAAAGCAGCAGAATATTATGATTGTCCACTAAAGATATTTAATATAGAACAAATAAGACCTATAGAAGATATGTTTGAAAAATCTCAATTCGTAAAAAATACTATAGGAGTATATTCTGTATCAGAACCTTGTGCATATTTGCTTGGTGGAAATCTTATTACAAGAAAGGCAGTATATAACGGAGTTACAATATCCATAAGTATAAAGGAGGAAAAATGACAAAATTATATGTAGTAGGAATTGGTCCAGGTGGACGTGAAAATATGACTTTAAGAGCAGTCGATGTAATAAAGAAAAGCGATGTTATTGTTGGCTATACCCCATATATTGAATATCTAGGGGATTTAACAGATGGTAAAGAGCTTATTTCCACTGGTATGAAAGGTGAATTAGAAAGATGTAAGTTAGCCATAGAGCAGGTTAAAACAGGTAAAAACACAGCCATTATAAGTACTGGTGATGCAGGACTATATGGAATGGCTGGTCCTATATTGGAATTAGCAGAGGATATAGATGTTGAAATAGTCCCTGGAGTCACTGCTGCTTTTTCAGCTGCATCAGAATTAGGTTCTCCTATTATGCATGATTATGCTTCTATTAGCCTAAGTGATCTACTAACTCCATGGGAGGTAATTGAAAAGAGATTAGATAAAGCAGCAGAAGCTGATTTTGTAATTACGATTTACAATCCTAGATCAAAAGGCAGAAAGAATCATCTCGAAAGGGCAATAGAGATTATTACTAAGTATAGATCGGGAAATACACCTGTAGGCATAGTTAAGAACTCAGGAAGGGAAAATACTGAAATAAATGTAACTACATTATCTGAAATAGACTACGAATCAGTGGATATGCTATCTGTATTAATTATTGGTAATTCCAATACCTATATTAAAAACAACAAAATTATAACACCGAGAGGATATGAAATAAAATGATTTGGATTATAGGAGGTACATCGGAAGCCAGAGAATTAATAGATAGGTTAGGTGATTTTGATAACTATATTGTAACAGTAGCCACTGAAGCTGGGATAGAATTTATAAATACAGATAGATTATATGTTGGAAGATTAAACAAGCATCAGATGTTTGATTTTGTTAAAAAGCATAATATTCACATGATAGTAGATTTATCACATCCTTATGCAAAAATAGTGTCTGAAAATGCAAAACAAGTAAGTGAAGAACTTGGAATTAAGTATATAAGGTATATACGCAAAAAAGTTGAACTTGAAGATGGAGAAATCTATTTACATTCTTATGAAGAATGCTATGAATATATAGCAAATTTATCAGGAACTATATTGTTCACAACAGGTTCTAAAAATATTGAGGATTTCGAAAAAGTAAAAGGTAATAATAGATTTATATATAGGGTACTTCCAGCATTAGAGAGTATAGAAATTTGTAAGGATAACAATATCCACATGGGCGATATAATTGCTATACTAGGTCCTTTTTCCAAAGAGTTCAATAAGATTATGCTATCAACATATAAGGTGGATTATTGTGTCATGAAGGACAGTGGAGAAGAGGGAGGAACTTTAGAAAAAATACAAGCTTGTAAAGAACTAGGAGTAAAGCCAATAATTATTGGCAGGAAAGATGAAGAGGGAATAACGGATTTAGATGAAATTGAGAAGATAATTAAAGGTGAAAGTAGATGAAAATATATATTACTAGACATGGTACTACAGAATGGAACAATTCTAGAAGGCTTCAGGGATGGAAGGATTCAGATTTAACACGAGAAGGGATAGAAAGTGCAATTAAGCTAGGAAAAAAATTATCACAAATAGACTTTGACATTATATATTCGAGTCCATTAAACAGAGCCCTTACTACAGCCAAGCTTATAAGAGGAAATAAGGATATAAAAATAGTAACTCATAATGGATTAAGAGAAATGTGCTATGGTATTTGGGAAGGTATGACACTGGAGGATATAAATAGGAAATATCCAGAGGAATATTTTTTATATGTGAATAAACCAGAGGAGTACATCCCCATAGATGGAGAAACCTATAATGATTTATTTACAAGAGTTCAAAACTTTTTAAATGAGATAGTCAATGAGGAGGCAGAAAATGTTCTTGTTGTAACCCATGGAGTGACTATTAAGGCAATGATTGCTATAATAAAGGGTTTGACAATTAAAGAGTTTTCAAATTTGCCTATATTTACGGGAACTTCATTAAATATATGTGAAATTAAGGATGGTAAAATTGAGTTAATAGTAGAAGATAATGTTTCTCATTTGAGTTAGAATAGGAGCTAGGAAACAGCTTCTCCAGCTGGGAAGAGTTTAATATGTACAGCTTAATATAAGGCGGTGACAGAATGAAACATGGTGGAGATTTGCTATCCTTTGAAGATTACTATGATGGTAAATTAGTAGACTATAGCAGCAATATAAATCCCCTAGGAATACCTAAGGGATTGAAGAAAGCAATAATGGACAGTTTGAAGAATTTAGAAAGCTACCCAGATATAAAGTACAGGAGACTAAAGAAGTCTGTAGGAGGATATTTAAAATGTAATGAGAAGAATATAATTCTGGGAAATGGAGCAGTAGAATTAATAGACAATTTTACTTACTTAGCTAATAGGGTGTTGATATGTATACCTTCCTTTTCTGAATATGAAGAAAGAGCTCTCATTCATAATAAGGAAGTAATTAGAATCCCCTATAAGGAGGATTTTACAATAGATACAGAGGGTATTGCAAACACAATCAAGGAAGGGGACATGCTCATATTAGGAAACCCAAACAACCCAACAGGTTTTAGAATAGAAGAAGAGGAGCTATTAAAAATATATAGTATGGTGAAAAGATCTAACAGTATATTATTATTAGATGAGGCGTTTTTCGAATTCTGTCCACAGGACTACGACAGTATAGAATTGTTCAGGCAAACTAATTATGAAAATCTAGGCATAATAAGGGCAGCTACTAAATTCTTTGCTCTACCTGGTATAAGACTAGGATATGGTTGCACTTCTATGGGTATGGCTGAAAGAATAAAAGAAATACAACTTCCCTGGAGCATAAACTCATTGGCTGAAATAGCAGGTACATATATATTCCATGACAAGGAGTATATAGAAGAATCTAAAAGATATATAGAAAGGGAAAGAAAATACCTATTAGGGGAATTATCGAATATAGGAGGAATTAAACCCTACTTTACAAAAGCCAATTATATATTGATTAGGCTGTTGAAATGGGATGAGGAATATGTATTCAGATTTTTCCTAAGTAGAGGTATTATCATAAGAAAATGCTCTAGTTTTAAAGGGTTAGACCATAACTTTATTCGAATAGCCATAAAGGATCGAAATAATAACAATAGATTGGTAAAAATATTTAAAGAACTGGGAGAATCAAAATGAAAACACTATTGATAACAGCTCCTTCAAGTAACTCAGGGAAAACAATACTAACAACTGGAATTATTAGAGCTATTAATAAAAGGCGATTAGATATAAAAGCCTTTAAAACAGGACCTGATTTCATAGATACAAAATACTTAGGACTAGCCTCTGGAAAAAGAGCAGGGAACTTGGACATGTATCTATTGGGTAAAGAGGGTTTAAGAAAGGCTCTTTCTATGGGCAACGGTGAATATGCAATAATTGAAGGAGCAATGGGATATTTTGATGGAATACATAATACCTATGAGAATTCCAGTTTCCAAATTTCAAAGGAGTTAAACATTTCGTCAGTTTTAATATATACACCTAAAGGTGAAATGTTTTCAGCTATCCCCAAAATAAAAGGAATGGTGGATTTCTCTGATGGGCTGATTAAAGGAATAATATTGAATAAAGTTACTGAACCTATCTATACTATGATGAAGGAGATAATTGAAAAACATATAAGCATAGAGGTTCTAGGATATGTTCCTTATAGTGACTTTCTTAAAATAGAAAGCAGGTATCTAGGTTTAATTCAGGACCATGAAATATCCAATATAGATGAGTTCATCAATGAGAGTTCAAGAATCATTGAAGATACTGTAGATATAGATAGGTTAATAAACATTATGGAAGAAGTAGAGATTAAACCTTTTGAATACCCGAGAAAGAGAGATATAAATATTGCCATAGCCTATGACAAGGCCTTTAACTTCTATTATAGTGAGAATTTAAATTTGCTGGAACATATCTGCAATGTAGAATATTTTTCTCCCCTTAAAGACAGAGAAGTCCCAGATAGTGATTTGATATTCATAGGAGGGGGTTACCCTGAGCTATTTAAGGAGGAACTATCATCAAATAGGGCTATGATAAGTTCAATAAGAGCTCATGCCATGAAGGGAAAGCATATTATAGGAGAGGCTGGTGGATTTATGTATCTAGTTTCATCAATAGAAGGCTACCCAATGTGCAATATATTCAATGGACAAGCAAAGATGACAGATAGACTTCAGAAATTTGGATATGTGAATATGAAGCTAACTAAGGACACAATTTTAGGAAGTAAAGGTAGTATGATTACAGGAAATGAATTTCACCGTTCAACAATAGATATAGAGGATACTCCTTTATTTAATATAGAGAAACCAAAGAGCAGCAGAAAATGGCAATGTGGCCATCAATTTAATAATGTATTAGGATATTATCAACATATTAATTTTCTTGGAAACATGGAAAGCTTAAATTACCTATTGGATAGAATTGAGAATCACAGAAAAGAGGGATGATATATCCAATTCTGTATACTTAAACACCTATGAGCATCTTAAGGGTATTAAGATGAAGGATAGTAGAGATATAGAAGGTACTACGAAAAAGCTAAAAGTCTGTGAAAAGCTAGGCATTATCTCTATAAAATAGGCAGAAGGGACGAAAATGCTATTAGTAATTTAATTCAATAGAAAGAATAATAAGGGAGATGGAATAGATGGAGAATTCCTACAGATTTTATCGAAATACAGCTTGTGACTATTTTCCATGTCATAAGACAAAGAATGAAGAGGAGTTTAACTGTATGTTTTGTTATTGTCCTTTATATCTTTTAAAGGAATGTGGTGGTAGATATATTATAAACGATGGAATAAAGGACTGTTCAAACTGTTTAATCCCTCATATGCCTAAAGGATATGATTATATAAATAAAAAACTTATGGCTGAAAATGAAAGAAAAAGAGAAAAAAAATAATAGAAAAGGTGGAATATATATGGAACTATTAAAGGATACAATAGACAAGATTACTGAACCCAATGAAGAGGTAAAGAAGCTAACTAGGGAAAAATGGGATGGATTAGTTAAACCAATAGGTAGTTTAGGCGCTTTAGAAGAGATTACAATTAAGATATCAGGTATGACTGGCAAAGTAATAAATAAACTAGATAAAAAAGCAATAGTTGTAATGTGCAGTGACAATGGAGTAGTAGAAGAAGGAGTAAGTTCTGCACCTCAAATATTTACAAAAGTACTAGCTGAAAGCATGACAAAAGGGATTACAGGAGTCGCAACTTTAGGTAAATATGCTGGTACAGATATAATCACTGTTAATTTAGGCATCATAGGAGAGGTAGACAATACTAAAATAATAAATAGAAAAATAGCCAATGGAACAAAGAATTTTACCAAAGGTCCAGCTATGACCTATGAAGAAGCAGTTAAATCCATAGAAATAGGTATTGAAATTGGAGACAAGCTATATAGTGAAGGATATGATATTTTAGGTACTGGAGAAGTAGGCATAGGCAACACTACTACAGCAGCAGCTGTTGTATCTAGCATATCAGGTTTAGATGTGGATTTAACCTGTGGAAAAGGAGCAGGTCTTACAAAAGAGCAGCATACTAGTAAAAAGGACATAATACGAAAAGGTATAGAGCTTAATAAACCAAATAAAGAGGACCCAATTGATGTCATAGCAAAGGTTGGCGGATTTGATATAGGCGGTATGTGCGGATTGTTTTTATCAGCAGCAAAGAATAAAAAGCCTATTGTAGTAGATGGATTTATTTCTTCTGCCGCAGCTCTTTGTGCTACTAGGCTCAACCAATTGGTAAGTGAATACATAATTCCTTCCCATTTATCAGCAGAACCTGGTGCGAAATATGTATCTGATGAGCTTAAACTAAAGCCAATATTAAATCTAGGAATGAGATTAGGAGAAGGTTCAGGCTGTCCATTAGCTTTCCAGATCATAGAGGCTGCCATGTATACCTTAAAAAACATGGGAACCTTTGAGGACGTCTCATTAAGTAGCTCATCACTAGTAGATATAAGAGAAGAATAAGTAGGTGGTAGAATGATAACATTAGTCACAGGTGGAGCTAGATCAGGAAAAAGCAGCTTTGCAGAAAGCTTATATAAGGATAAAAAGGATGTAGTATATATAGCCACATCTAAGGTTGAAGACAGTGAAATGGAGGAAAGAGTAAAGCATCATCAAAACTCCAGACCAAAGGAGTGGCGTACCTTCGAAGGAAATTATTGCCTTGAAAAGGCAATAGGCGCGGAGAAAAATTATCTTCTAGATTGTATTACAGTACTTACATCTAATATAATGTTTGATATATCCAAAGATGAAGACTCTATAGACTTTAATCTACAGAAGGAAATTGAAGATAGAGTAGTATTAGAGATAAAAATCCTAATAGATGAAATCAGAAAAAGAAACTATAATCTAGTATTGGTGACCAATGAGGTTGGATATTCTATAGTACCTGAACATCATATTTCCAGGGCCTTTAGAGATATTCAGGGACGTGTAAACCAAAGAATTGCATCCTTATCTGATGAAGTTCATTTAATATGCTGTGGAATTCCGGTGAAGATAAAATGATTAGAGGACTAATACTATCATTACAGTTTTTCACCCGAATACCTATTAATATTTCTGTGGATTTCGATGAAAAAAATATTAGATATAGTATTTTTTTCATGGCCTTGGTTGGAGCTATTGTTGGAGGTTTAGGAGGAGCAGTTTTCTATCTACTTGCCCCATATAACAAACTCATAGCATCGTTTTTAGCCCTATTAACAACTATAATATTGACTGGAGGACTCCATATAGATGGTCTTTCAGATACATTTGATGGATTTTTGTCCAACAGAGATAGGGAAGAAACTTTACAAATTATGAAAGATAGCAGAATAGGAGCCTTTGGAGTTATTAGTATAGTTTTGCTTTTAATATTTAAGCTTATACTTATTATAAGCATTGAAAATCTACCTTTAGCCATGACTCTATCCTTTGTAAATAGTAGATTGGTACTAGGTATTATAATATCCTATAAAAAGGTGGCAAAACCTAGCGGTCTAGGCAGCCTATTTCACAATAGTAATCCTAAAAATTTAATAATAATCAGCACTATTATTTATTTAATAGCTATAGCATCATTGGACTTAAAATATATAATACCACTTATAGTTAATTTCATTATAGCAGAGTATATTAGCCATATTTCCTATAAAAAAATAGGTGGATTAACTGGGGATGTATATGGTGCTATTATTGAAATAGGAGATACAATTTCTCTACTTTCCTTTTGGGGTGTTGCCATATGGATATAATTATGATTAGACATGGAGAAACAGAGGACAATGTAAAAAAAGTATATAGTAGAGATGATACTAGCCTAACAGAAAAAGGGGTAAGACAAATAATGAGGACAAAGGAATTATTGAAAGAATATGATTATGAAGAAATATACTATAGTCCATTAAAAAGAACTGTTGAAACTTTAAGTATTTTAGGGTTAGAAGGCAAAGAGGATATTAGAATAAGAGAAATAAATTTTGGCATATTTACAGGGAAAACCTTTGAGGAAATATCAAATACTTATCCTGTAGAAACTAAATCCTGGATAGAGGATATTAATAATTACAAAATACCTGAAGGAGAATCTTTGCTTGATGTATATGAAAGAGTAAGGGAGTTTTTAGAGGAAATATGTAAAATAGACAAAAATGTACTTTTAGTTACTCACGATACTGTAATCCGTCTAGCCCTATGTTGGGTATTTGATAACCCAGCATACTTCTATAGATTTAAGGTGGACAACGGAAGCATCAGTACTATATCTGTAGACTATGGATTCAAATATATAAGACAAAAGCAGTAGGGACGGTTCCTACTGCTTCATTTTTTTTCAGTTTCAATGCAGTATCTGATGATTTCATGTCAAGCTTTATCTGCTCCAATGGCTCATAGACGTTGTAGTATCCCTTTTTTCAGCATTTTCGAACCGTCCCTGCTGCTTCTAAAAAATATGTAAAGTGTACTTGACAAAGAGGAATAAAATAGATTATACTATATGTAAAGTAAACTTTACGTAACGAGGTGATGTAATGGCATGAAAAACAGATTAAAGGAGATTAGGTCCACAAAGGGAATTAGTCAGGAGGAGCTGGCAGAGGCACTTGAAGTTTCTAGACAGACCATTAGCTCATTGGAAAATGGAAGGTATAACCCTTCAATTCTTTTGGCATTTAAAATTGCTCGTTTCTTCCAGATGAGCATAGAGGATATTTTTATATATGAGGAGGGAGATGTTGATGGAAGATAAGCTGAAGAAACAAAAAATTAAGTATTTCATTTTTACTGTAATTGGTTATTTACTAGGAGTAGTTATATATGATTTATCTGGCAATGAAAACAGTTCTTTAAGAGCGATATTTGGGATTATATTTGTAGTTATTATGAGAGCACTTTTTGATCTCTATCAATACAGAAAGCATCCTAAATTAAAGGAGAAGGAAAAACAACTGGAAAAGGATGAAAGACTTATAGTTATTAGAGATAGAGCAGCTTATATTACAAATAATATTATGTTAACAATTTTAGTCATATTATGGTTGACGGCTATAATTAAAAGGAATGATGAATTAGCCTATTATATATCTGGTTCAATACTTATTCTTGTAGCTATTATGGAATTAAGTAAATACTATTTGAGTAAGAAAATATAGTGTATGAACTATTATGGTATGATATAATATACTATTAAAAAGGGGGTTACTAAATGGAGACTTCAAAGATACTGGAATGGACTTTAGTAGCAGAGTGTCCAATACCAAATGATGTAGGAGAAATACTAGTAGATGGTGAAGTAGCAATAGCAGCTTATAAAACTTTCCGTGATAGTGCTATTTTCACAAACAAAAGATTAATTGTACGAGATGCTCAAGGATTAACTGGTAAGAAAGTTGAAATTTATTCATTACCCTATTCTTCAATAAACATGTGGTCTACTGAAAATGCAGGAAGGTTTCTGGACTTTAATGCTGAAGTTGAACTTTGGACTAGAGCAGGCCATATTAAGATAAGCTTACAAAAAGGAGTGGATATTAGAAAATTTGATAAGCTTATTGCAGAAGCAGTAATGAAATAATAAGCACAATATTATGCAAAGGAAGAGAACAATAATAAAGTATAAAACAACAAAAGAAAACTTAAAGGAAGGATTTATAGCATCATTACCTATAATATTATACAAATATATTGAGTTCAGGATGGGATATTATAGTTGCAATAGTCTTATATTAAGGGGAATTCTTACTTCGTACATGAAGCTAGCTTCCATAGCAGGGATACTTGCTGCAGGTCTTATATGCTGCTGGAAAGGAAATGCTGTACTATCCGTATTTGGAGGAATACTTATATTCTATTTAATATTGAGAATGTGAAGCACGGTTTATAACCGTGCTTTTTGTATAAAGATTATGCCAGATTGAAATTTCAACAAAATTGATATATAATTAAATCAAGTTTACTAAATATTACAACAATTTTAAACAAAGAGACTGTTAATATATAAATATCCAGAATGAATGTTATAGTTTTCTTAAAAAGTAGAGAAAGTTTTTATAAATTAAATTTCCTGATTAATTTGTAAAGCTAGTCGAATACTCGGGAAGTTATATTTAAAGGGTGATTAATATGGACTATCAAATTGGTAATGGTATAAGAGATATTCTTAATAAAGAAGATTATCTTAAGACATTAGAGAACATAATAGAAACTTCCTTTGATGGTATTTATATTACAGATGGCAAGGCTAATACCGTATTGGTCAATAAGAGCTATGAAAGAATAACAGGACTCAAGCGAGAAGACTTATTAGGGCGTAATATGGCGGATTTAGTAGACGAAGGAGTCATGTCGGAATCAGCAACGCTCTGGATTATTAAAAATAAAAAACCAAAAACAATTTATCAAAAATTTAGTACTGGTAAAAGTGCTTTAGTTACATCAACACCATTTTTCGATGAAAAAGGCTCAATACAGTTTATAGTGGCAAATGTTAGAGATATAACGGAATTAGAGGCTTTGAAAGAAAAGTATATACAAAGTACAAAAGAAAATATTAAATATAGAAATCTAGTAGAACAGTTAAAGATCCAGATAGCTAAAAGTGAAGAAATAATAGCAGAAGATGAAGAGATGCTTAAAGTGCTAGTATTAGCTAAAAGGGTTGCAAGGGTAGATACAACAATATTAATAGAAGGAGAAACTGGTGCTGGTAAAGATGTATTAGCTAAGTATATCTACAACAATAGCTTAAGGGCAGACAAGCCTTACATAAAAATAAATTGTGGTGCAATACCTGAAACTTTAATTGAATCTGAATTTTTTGGCTATGCTGATGGGGCTTTTACAGGTGCAGCAAAGGGAGGTAAACCAGGTATATTTGAAGCTGCCAATGAAGGAACCCTCTTTCTTGATGAAATAGGAGAACTACCCCTTAGGATGCAGGTAAAGCTATTGAGAGTACTACAAGATGGTGAAATTGAGAGGGTAGGAAGCAATAAAACTATTAAAGTAGATGTGAGAATTATAGCAGCAACAAATAGAAACTTGGAAGAAATGGTTGATAAAGGACTATTTCGTCAAGACCTGTATTATAGATTAAATGTGGTTAAATTAACCGTTCCCCCTTTAAGAGATAGGAGAAGCAGCATTATACCTACTGTAAAATACTATCTAGATGTTTTTAATCGTAGATATGGTTTAAATAAAACAATATCCAAAGAGGCTTTAATGTATCTTTATAAATATAATTGGCCAGGAAATGTAAGGGAACTTCGTAATTTAATAGAGAGGTTGACTGTAACAAGTGTAGGGGATGTTATTGATAAGGAAGATTTGCCAGACTATATAATATTCAATAATAAAGATAAAAGCCTTGGAAGTTGTGAAACAATGGAATTACAGGAAGCTATAGAAAAATTAGAACGAGATATGATTTTCAAAGCTTATAAGCGCCATGGAAATGTTAGGGATGCAGCAAAAGAGCTAGGAATTTCAGCTGCCACCTTTGTTAGAAAGAGGAAGAAATATCTATAACTCTGTTTCAACATTGAAACTAAAGGTTTCAATGTTGAAACAGAGTATTTTATTTAAAATCAGTAGTTATAAAGATAATTTCAAATATTCTGTTTCAATATTGTAACATACTTTGATTATAAATATTTTTAAGTTTAAAAATTTAATTGTAAAACAATTGAAATATAGGCTTTAAAAGAATTGTGATAAAGTTGGCACGATTCATGCAATTATTATATGGTAAAATAAAATATTTTATGAAGGGGTGAGAAAGATGGCTTTAATGACTGGAGAAGAATATGTTGAAAGTATCAAGAAAATTAAGATGCAAATTTACATGTTTGGAGAAAAGATTGATAATCCTGTAGACAATCCTATTTTAAGGCCAGCATTAAACTCAGTAAAAGCAACATATGATCTAGCACAAATGCCAGAATATGAAGATTTAATGACAGCAACTTCTTCTATTACAGGGAAGAAAATAAATCGGTTTACCCATATTCATCAAAGTACAGATGATCTTATTCGAAAGGTTAAAATGTTAAGATTGCTTGGACAAAAAACTGCATCATGCTTCCAAAGATGTGTTGGTATGGATGCACTAAATGCTGTATACAGCACTACATATGAAATAGATAAGGCCTATGGAACAAGTTATTTTGACAACTTCCTTAAATACTTGAAGTATGTGCAGGAAAATGATTTAACTGTTGATGGTGCCATGACTGATCCTAAAGGGGATAGATCCCTACCTCCAAGCAAGCAGGCAGATCCAGACTTATATTTAAGAGTAGTAGAAAGAAGACCTGATGGGGTAGTAGTAAGAGGTGCAAAGGCCCATCAAACAGGTATGTGCAATTCACACGAAGTATTAGTTATGCCAACCATATCCATGGGACCTGAGGATAAGGATTATGCTATATCCTTTGCAGTACCAGTTGACACAGAAGGGATTTTCATGATTATAGGAAGGCAATCCTGTGATACAAGAAAGCTAGAGGGTTCAGAAATAGATGTTGGTAATAGCCAGTTTGGTGGAGTAGAAGCCTTGACAGTGTTTGATGATGTATTTGTGCCTAATGAAAGGATATTTTTAAATGGTGAAACAGAATTTGCAGGAATGTTGGTGGAAAGGTTTGCTGGCTATCATAGGCAAAGCTATGGAGGCTGCAAGGTTGGTGTTGGGGATGTATTAATAGGAGCAGCAGCACTGGCAGCAGAGTACAATGGAGTGCCAAAGGCATCACATATTAGGGATAAGATAATAGAAATGACACATCTAAATGAAACCCTATATAGCTGTGGTATTGCTTGTTCTGCAGAAGGATACAAAACTGAATCTGGAAATTACATGGTAGATTTATTACTTGCTAATGTATGTAAGCAAAATGTAACAAGATTCCCATATGAAATTGCAAGACTAGCAGAAGATATAGCTGGTGGCTTGATGGTAACAGCACCATCAGAAAAGGACCTAAATCATCCTGAAATAGGGCCATATATTAAAAAGTACTTTAAGGGAGTAGAAAATGTTTCAGTAGAAAATAGGTTTAGGATATTAAGGCTTATTGAAAATCTAACTTTAGGTACTGCAGCAGTCGGATATAGAACTGAATCAATGCATGGAGCTGGTTCACCACAGGCTCAAAGGATTATGATATCAAGACAGGGTAATTTAGAAGCTAAGAAGGAACTAGCAAAGGCAATTGCTAAAGTAAAGGACTAGACTAAAAATATATGATAGGAGTTTAGTATGCTAGATAAAATTGAACAGGTATTAGACAAATATGTTAGACCTCAATTATCAAAACATTGTGGAAATGTTAAGGTTGTAGACTTCAGTAATAATATTCTAAAAATAAAGCTATTAGGTCAATGTAGCAATTGCCCATCAGCAAAATTTACTTTAGAGGATATTATTGAAAAGGAAGTAAAAGCTCATATACCTAATGTTGATAAAGTTATATTAATCGATGGAGTAAGCAACGAATTAATAGAATTTGCGAAAACATTACTGAATAAAAGGAATGAAAGTAGCAATGAAAGTGGGAATTAAGTATTGTGGTGGATGCAATCCCATCTATAACAGAAAGGATTTTCTTAAAAAGCTAATAGACAAGCATGGGGATGTACATTTCACTATAGCTGAGGAGAATATTTTCTATGATATTGTATTGATTATAAACGGATGTCTTAGAGCTTGCACATCCCATGAAAAACTGAATGGAAGAATTAAGCTATTTGCTAATTCTCAAGATGTATTTAATAAAATTGATAAAGTTATATTTAATTACAAAAATGACATAAATGGGGGTTTTGCTAATGAAAGTAGTAATATGTGATTATGAATTTCCAAATGTAGATCCAGAGAGAGAGGCTTTAAGTGGTTTACCAGATTTAGAATTCATACCTGGACAATGTAAAACTGAGGAAGAAGTAATAGAACTTACAAAGGATGCTGATGGAGTATTAAACCAATGGAGTTATCTAAACGAAAATGTTATTAATAATATGAAAAACTGTAAAGTAATAGCTACATACGGTATTGGTGTTGACAAGATTGATGTAGAGGCGGCATCTAAAAAAGGAATCTATGTATGCAATGTTCCAAACTATGG
>ENA-OWPA01000337-OWPA01000337.1-bioreactor-metagenome-genome-assembly--contig:-NODE-337-length-71260-cov-13.173103_pt1 | contig 71260 bp, 53 predicted proteins | sample MGYA00238139_ERZ651803 | MGnify/ENA primary metagenome ERZ651803 (study PRJEB26909, sample SAMN07631231) | bioreactor metagenome | isolation source: Switchgrass digestor | place: USA: Dartmouth...
GTCTATTTCGTTACCATTGCTCCACAAAATGATCGAAGGGTGATTCCTGTCGCGCAGAACCATCTGGGCCAGATCTGCTTCATGCCAGGCCGGAAAATCCTCATAATACCCATAATGGGCAGGTGGATAGACATTGTGCCCTTTCACCCATTTATTCTTTACGCCTTCCCACTCGTCGAAGGCTTCATCCATTACCAGGAACCCCAATTCATCACATAAATCGTACAGTTCGGGCATATGCGGGTTGTGGCTCATACGAATAGCATTGCATCCCATTTCTTTCAGTTTCAAAAGCCTTCTTTTCCAAACCTTTTTTCTTACGGCTGCTCCAAGGCATCCGGCATCATGATGCACGCAAACACCTTTAAGCTTAATATTCTTCCCGTTAATGAAAAAACCCTTGTCTGAACAAAAATAAAATGTCCGGATTCCTGTAATTGTTTCTACCCGATCAATCACCATTCCGTCTTTTTTCACTTCGGTAACAAGGGTATAAAGAAACGGGTTTTCGGGGGACCAAAACCTGGGATTGAAAACTTCCAGGGTCTGCAGGTCATGGATTTCACTGCCTTTTTCAGCAGAAACCAGCTTTTCGCATGATGCTGCAGGCTCGTTGCCGGAATAGAGCGTATGGCATACCGAAATATTTGCATCTTCCTTCGCGGTGTTTTTGACGGCAGCCTGTATTTCAAGCAGGGCGCTGTTCGTATCAGCCCTTTTTGTCGAGACAAATATACCGTTTACAGGAATTAAAATATCATTTTTCAGCACCACTTTAACTTTCCGATAAATGCCCGAACCGGTATACCATCTTGAATCGGCCACATACCTGTGGTCAACCTTCACAGTTAATACATTTGGAACATCGCCGAAACACGCAAAGTCGGTAATGTCATAAATAAACTGGGTGTAACCGTTAGGCCTTTTTCCCAGGTAATAGCTGTTGCACCATACCATGCTGTTGTTATATACTCCGTCAAAAACCACATACACACGCATCCCGCTGCATTCCGCCGGAAGGTGGAATGTTTTCCTGTAATATCCCGTACCACCGGGCAGATACCCAGTTCCGCTTGAATGGGAAGTGGAAAAGGGATGCTCCACAGCCCAGTCATGGGGTATGTTCACAGTACGCCACGAGCTGTCGTCAAAGCCCTTGTACCATGCATACTGTTCTTCGCCTTCCTTGAACTTCCAATCGAGGCACAAATCAATAACTTCAGGTATATTATTTTTATTCATACACACCCAATTCCTTTATAATGGCAGGCTGCAAAAAGACAGCCTGCCTGTATTGTTGTATTAATTCAGCGAGTTAATTATTTTATTGAGTTTTTGAATTCTGTCATCTGGCGCTGCACTTCCTCAAGTACCTTGTCATAACCGGCCATTTTGAGTTCTCTGCGGAAAGCTTCAACTGCAGCAACCGGATCCCCTGCCTTGCCTACACAGATTGCGGGCAGATGTCTGTTTATAACATCACTTAATGCTGCCAGTTCGCTCTCAACAGGTGATTTGTCGAATACAAAACGGCCGTATCTGTATGGTCTTGCATAAGATTCAAAGTTATCATATATCTCTTTCCAGTTGCTCACTATGGTTGCGCTCGGGTATTTCAGTTCAAACTTGTCCATGCGTCCACCCCAGAAGTTGGAAGAGAAACTATGCTGTTCTGTAACATAACCTTCGGGCAGATCTCTTTGTCCTTTTTCATTTATTACATACTGCACACCTTCAATACCCCAGTTGAAAAGCTTGTACATGGTTTCATCATTACGTATCAGATCATAAACCATGAGAGCTCTTTCCGGGTTCTTGCATCTTGCGCCTATTGCGGTTGCTCCGTGGGTTATGGACATTTTTGTCAGGTTTTTGCTTTCCTCGCACCACGGGAAGAACTGCAGATCTGCACCGGGAATTTCTCTTTCAAGCTCACTGTATGCATATACATATGTCTGGGTATGGTGCTGGCGTGTTCCGTTAAGACCTGCTTTGAATTGTACCCAGCTGTCGGCGGTGTTATTGAGCACGTCTTCTCTCCAATAGCCTGCATCTCCCCATTCTTTCATTTCTTTAGCAAATTCAAGAAGCATGTCGGTACCATCATCAAGGGGATAGAAGCGGGATCTCACTTCCCACCACTCATCGTCAGATTTTCCGTATGCAAGCCCGTCGGGTACCGGATCTATACATATAAGTGAAGATTTCGAGTTTGTCCAGCCGTCATAGAGTGCTTTCATGTTTGATGCTCCTGCGATATCAAACGGAATAACACCCTTGTCGCCATAGAGATCCTTTACGCCCTGCAGATAAACCTGGAACTCTTCCCATGATTTTATTGGCTCGGTTATTCCTATTTCTCTGGCCCAATCCCCTCTGTACATAAATCCATGGTTAATCCACTGTGAATACATATCCTCAGGTATCGCTATAATGTCGCCCTTAAAGGTTACTTCGGCCCAGCTTGATTCGGGTACTGTTTCCCATGTAATCGGGGCATATTTAGGAAGCAGATCATTTAATTCCATGAATGCTCCTCTTTGTGCATTAGGCCACATTTCCAGCCAGTCGGAAGCCGTATTGATCAGATCAAGACCTTCGCCGGTAGCAAGCAGCAAATTATACTGGGTCATGTAGTCTGTCCATCCTATGTACTGAATTTCAAGAGCGCAGTTCAGCTTATCCTTAAGATACTTGTCCCATTCTGCTTTAACTGCTTCATATTGCCCGTTGGTGGGCTTATTGCCCAGGGACAGATGCGATATTGTAACAAATTCAGAGAGGTCTATTTCATCGGTGTCGCCTTTGGACGTTGTTTTGCCTGTTCCACCCGTTGTATTCGCACAGGCTGCCAATGTGACAACCATCACCAGTGCGAAAAAAAGAGCAAAAAACTTCCTGACTTTACTTTTCATAAAAAGTCCTCCTCTTTCAATAAATATTATTTAATTTCAATAACCAACCGGTTATTGGAAAGCTAACCTTTTACGGCGCCGACGGTAATTCCCTGTATGAAATATTTCTGAACGAACGGATAAGCAAATATAATCGGTCCGGTGGCTATAACAGCCGTTGCCATTTTCATTGATTCCATCGGAATATCGATTGCAGGAATATTCGAAGCAGCAGCTGAGTCTCTGATATACCTTGCTTCATTTATCGTATTGTAAAGAAACAGCTGGAGCGGCCTGTAGTCAACCTTGCTTGAGAGGAACAGCATGGAGTTATACCACTCATTCCAGTATGTCAGCGCGAGGAATAATCCGACAGTAGCCAGAGCCGGCTTTGCCGTGGGAAGAATGATTTTTATAAATATATAAAAGTCACCTGCCCCGTCAATAGTAGCCGATTCGGTTATGGAATGGGGAACGGATTTCAGAAAATTCTTCATCAGAATAATCAGCCATGGCGACATTAATAAAGGCAAAAGCACGGCAAGATAATTGTCCTTCAGCTTCAAAGTTTGTGTGATCAACATGTAGAACGGGATTAATCCACCTGAAAAGAGCGTGGTAAAATAAATATAAAAGGATATAACATTCCTCAGCGGGAAGTCAGGTCTTTGCAGGGCATATCCCGTCATCGATATGATAAACAGGCCTGTCATCGTACCTATTGCTGTCATGCCGATAGTTACGCCATATGAACCAATAACCTGTTTAGGATTCATGAAAATCAACCTGTACGCACTAAGGCTAAAGGCCCGCGGAATGAGGGAAAAACCGTACAGGGTGATGCTTCTCTCTTCGGTAAAGGAGGCTGAAATAATCAGGATAAAGGGAAGTATACACAATATGCTGATGATTGCCGTAAAAACAACTCCTATAACCTGAATAAATCTCTGTGATTTATCGATAACTTTCTGTGATCCTTGAAATTTTCGTGCATCGATACCTGTAATTACATCAGCATTAATGTTATTCTGCATTTATCCAACCTCCCTAAAACAGTGAATACTCGGGTTCGATTTTCTTAACTATCGTATTGACGGTCATGACGAGAATGAACCCGAACAGAGACTGATACAGCCCTACAGCGCTTCCCATGGAGAAATTGAAATTAACGTTCAGCGATCGGAATACAAAAGTTTCTATAATATCGGTGGTTTCAAAAAGTGCCATGTTATTTGCACCTGTAAGGTTATAAAACAGCCCGAAATTACCTTTCATAATTCCGCCTAATGCAAACAGCAAAAGAATCACAAAGGTTGGCTTCAAACAGGGCAGTATTATGTAGCGGATACGCTGAAAAGCATTTGCTCCGTCAATTTCGCTTGCCTCCATCATCTCAGAGTCAATCCCCATTATTGCAGCAAAATATACGATTGAACCATAACCTGTGGACTGCCATAAATAAGCAAGAACTATAATAAAAGGCCACAGTTTGGGCATTGAATAGAAGTTTACAGTACTGCGGCCTGCCTGTTTAAGAAGTGAATTTATAAAACCTGTCTGAACATTAAGCAGGTTATATGCAAACACACCTATAACAACTGCAGAAATAAAATAGGGCAAAAACATTATGCTTTGTGATACTTTCTTGTATGTACCAAGCCTTTTGCCTGTCATTTCATTAAACAGTATAGCCACGGTAATCTGCAGAATATTTCCTGTAATTATGAAAGCAACATTATAAAGAATTGTATTTCTGGTTAGTGTCCACAATTGTCCTGACAATACTAAAAAACGAAAATTTTCAAATCCTACAAACGGACTTCCGAATATTCCATCCCTGTAGTTGAACCGCACGAAAGCCAGCCATACACCCGGCATTGGAAGATAACAGAATATGAAGAAGAATACTATCGCAGGTATGCACATGAACAGGAGAGTCCGCTTTTTAACTATCCTTTTAATTTTTTCCTTCATATCAAACCCTCGTTCACTTATTGTAACCGGTTACATTTATATTATAATTTTTTTTATGCAATCTGTCAAGAATTATTAATTGATATGCCAAAGTGATTTGTCTATATTCACAAAAAGGCACTGAAAACCCGCTGCATACAGCACGAAAAGCGCTGTAACGCGTTACCGTTCAGCCTGTTTTTTTCATGCGGGAAATTATTGCCCGAACCGATCATTTTCTTGGTGCAGCGCAGGATTCCCTTTCAACAAGACTCATTTTCAGACTGATATTGGTTATATCTTTCATAGGCTTATCATTAATCATATTGTTTATAAATTCCATTGCTATTGAACCCAGCTCTTCATAAGGATGAGCCAGTGTTGTTATTCTGGGCATTGTTATTGTTGATATGGAACTGTTGTCAAACCCTAAAACAGAAAAATCGTAAGGAACCTTGTATCCCTTTGAAATACAGGTATTCACTACACCGGCTGCGACTTCATCGTTAATTGATATTATGGCTGTGGGAAGTTCTTTTTCTTTCAGAAGTTCAAGCATTGCATCCACACCGCCCTGATAAGTATAACTGCTTAACTTAATCCATTCTTCCCTTATTGTATAGTCATACAAGCTTTTTGCTTTTTCCAGCGCCTTGAGCTTTATGTCTGTTGACATAATGCCCCGCATTCCTCCCAAAAAGCCAATTTTACGGTGCCCCAAACCCGTCAGATAAGATACAGCCTGGAACATTGCCTCATATTCATCAGAACTTACCGATGCACAATTGTCATAATAGTTTTCAAGCTTTCCGTTTATTATAACAACCGGAGTAGGGTAAATGACATTTTTCAATAATTTAATATATTGTACATTGGTTTTCGTTTCATTAACACGCCCGCCCAAAAGGATCAAACCATCCACCTGTTTTTCACTGAGCCTTAGTGTATAGAAATCCTGCAGCGCATTATCACTCAGGGTATTGCAAAGGAATACGGTTTGCCCATAGTCTATTGCTGCTTTTTCAATTTCAAGAAAAACTTTTGCAAAAAAGTGGTTTGTTATTTCAGGCAGGATTACTCCTATGGACCTGGTACGCTGTGTATACAGGCCTCTTGCCAGTTCATTGGGTATATAGTTGTACCTTTCAATAACGCTTTGTACAAGCTTTCTGGTTTCTTCTTTCACCGCACCGCTGTTGTTAAGGACTCTTGAAACGGTGGCAACCGAAACATTACATTCCCTGGCTATGTCTCTAATTGAAATTTTGTTCTTCTTCATAATGGTTCCTCTGATTTTTCATTCTTGCTGATGCTGTTAAGGGGCTATTTTTGAAAACGGGAAGTTCCCGGCATTTTGATGCAATACTAATGTAACGCGTTACATCATTTATTATAGTACGTTCTAATTATAATTGTGTCAAGTAATTTATTTTCTGTACCCTGTTACATGCGCCGATGCTACTAATTCCCCGTTTTCATCGGTAACATCTACGTTATAGTAACTAATCTTCCTGCCCGAATGCACTTCCTTCGCTACAGCGGTAATAGATGAACCCTTTGGGGTCTTTAAATATGATATGTTTACATTAATGCCGATTGTAACATTTCCATTGTTGTTTGATGCTGCAGCAAAAGCATAATCCGCCAATGCAAATATAGCCCCTCCCTGGACCATGTTCAAACCGTTCATGTGATTATCCGAAATTTTCATTTCAACTTTCGCATAGCCCGGTTCTGCTTCAATAATCTCGGCTCCGATGAACTTTGCAAACCGGTCATTCTTTACAGTCTGTAATGCGTCTAAGTCCATAAATATACATCCCTTTCATCTGTAAATTTACTGTATCTTTCGATAAATACAGGCTTTAAATTCTTACAGCCGTTTATTTTTAGACTTAATATAACATAACAAAGCTTATAAAACCATAAATGATGTATAATCAAATTATAAAAGGTACAATCCCGACGTTACAGTAAGAAATATGGTTCTTCACACCTGAAAATGCCGTGCAGTTGTGGTAATATATAATATGGTAATACTATTAGCAGGGAGGTATTGACATGGCTGACAGGTTTATTAAAATATCGCCGCAAGATATTGGCGACAACCCCTTTAAAGCTTTGGATAAAGACTGGATGCTGGTTACCGCAGGCAGCCTTAAATCCTACAACACAATGACTGCCAGCTGGGGAGGTTTTGGTGTTCTTTGGGGCAAAAATATTGCCATATGTGTAATAAGGCCTACCCGATACACTTACGGTTTTATGGAAGAATCGGGCACATTTACATTATCCTTTTTCAGTGACAAGTATAGAAAAGCACTGAGCTTTTGCGGTTCGCATTCAGGGAAGGATTATGACAAGGCTAAAGAAACCGGGCTTACAGCCGTTGAGACCGATAATGGTTCGGTTTATTTCAGTGAAGCCAGGCTGGTTTTGGAGTGTAAAAAAATATATTTTGATGATATAAATCCTGAAAACTTTATTGATCCTGAAATAGATTCCCACTATCCTGAAAAGGATTATCACCGGATGTATATCGGTGAAATTGTTAACGTTTATAAAAAATCCGGGGATTGATTATCAATCTCAGTTTATTTCAAAACAAACAGGAGGTAAGGAGCATGCAGGAAGTTTATGAATTTTTAAAGAAATGCGGAACATATTACCTGGCTACTGTGGAAGGAGATCAGCCAAGAGTCAGGCCTTTTGGTACAGTGGACATTTTTGAGGGCAAGCTTTACATCCAGACAGGCAAGGTAAAGGATGTGTCAAAACAGCTCCAGGCGAACCCAAAAGCAGAGATTTGCGCTTATGCGGACGGGAAGTGGCTTAGAGTATCTGGCAAGCTAATAAGGGATGACAGAGTGGAAGCAAAAAAGCATATGCTTGACAATTATCCTGAACTTCAGGGCATGTATTCAGCTGAGGATGACAATACAGAAGTTCTCTACTTTGAGGATGCAACCGCCATCTTTTACTCTTTTACCGAAGCACCAAGGGTAATCAAATTTTAATCAGCTAATTGGTTGTTAATGCAAAATCACCTATATGGCCGTATTGGCCATATAGGTGATTGAAGAACATTTCTCCCGTTTTTTCAGCGCCTTGAAGTTTAACCCTATTTCCTTTCTTTTTTGTCCGGGTTAAACCGGCTTTTTATGTGAATATCAAAATTATTAACCCTGTTTATCCAGTAAAACCTCCTCAAATTCTCTCATGGATTTTACCCGGTATTCCACTTCTATATGAGGGAAAAAATTATCCGGGTCAAAAAGGCATCCGCTTATATTGGCGTTATGCCCCGAGAGAATATCAATATCCCGATCGCCCACCATAATAACGGTGTTTGGATCCATATTATATTTGTCCATGAGATAAAGAATAGCATCGGGAGCCGGTTTTAAAGGAAACTTGTCATCACTGGTTATCGCCCCATGAAAAAAGCCGTCCAAATTGGATTCACGGATATATTCCATGGCTTTTTTGTCCCTGTGGGTATAAAGGTAATTCTTCCCGCCAAGTTCCACTATTTTGGATAACACATCCCTTACATACGGAAATGGTTTTATCGGAACAATAATTTCATTGTCCTCGTAGTATTTGTACTTTTCACGAAGTTCCTCCCCCAGCCCGTATTTTTCCTGATAATATCTTATACACGTACTGGTGGAAGTTTTCATATGCAGTAATATTTCATCAGTGGTTTGACTGTACCCCAAATCATTCAGCGCGCGCTGGAAGGAAAAGGCCATATGCGGGTAAGAATCAAATAATGTGCCGTCAAAATCCCATATATAATGTAAAAACATAAAATTGCCCCTTTCAAAACACAAACGCAAAGGTCCTTGTTTTCACAATCTGCTTTGAATCCGCCATAATTACCTGTGACTGCGAATTATATTTCACACTGTTTGGGTTTTACCGCCCCGTTACGTTACAAAAACCATGTAACCGATTTCTGAACAGGCGCAATTCCCCGGGCATCGGAAATTACCGGAATTATATCATTTGAAACATCCGATTAATTCGCAGCATAAGGATCATAGAGCTCTGTCTCATACCTGCCGTTGCTTAATATAATTTTATATGTCCCGTCTTTTGATATAATATGGTTATTTACTCCGAGCCGCTCCAGCCAGCCTCGTGTTTCATCAATTCTCCACGGCCCGGTTCCGGGCCCTTTTGAACCCATATTGTTTTCCCACAGCCAGAGGGGTGTACACCACATTGCAAGGGTTGCTGATACAGCCTTATAAACCTCAAAACCGACGCCGCTTTGGCCATGATGCGCAAGCTGGACAATATCTGATTTTATTTTCTCTTCACTGTTTATCCGAAGCAACTTCTCCCCACCCTCCAGGCCGAGATCTCCGAGGAAAAGTACAGAAACACCATCTGCAGTCATTCTGTACACAGTGGAACTGTTATTAACCGCATTGGACGTAATGGATGGATCAGTTGTATACAGCACCTCGAAAGAAACATTATCAACAGTAAATATATCACCCTTTTCAACAAGCTTTGTCTTATCTTTAATCAATATGGATAAATCAGTAAAATCCCTTATTGTATGGTATGCGCCGGGCTCATTTTCTTCAATAAAGCCAGGCTCAGGGAAATGGTGATATATACGCTCAATACTGAAATCAGATCGTCTGCTGCTTATTAAACTCATTAACGCGTTTACATGGTCCGAGTGAGGATGGGTAAGCAACCAGGCAGAAATGTGCGGGCTTTCCCTGTTCGAAACTTTTTTCATGAGATTGAGCAAATACTCGGCATCGGCCGATGTTCCTCCGTCTATTACTACCAGGTTTCGGTTTCTTGATACAATAAGATATGACATCATTTGGGTGTGGGATTGCTGGGCGATTTGATAAATGCAAGTATTCATCTTCCGGGAATCCTTTCGTTCATTTTATCATTGTTTGCCACTATTTTATCCTTTAATCCGGGTAATTCAATATGCAGTTCTTGCTCAGTTTGCTGAATTTTTCAAAACAGCATTGCTATTTACCTGCTGATTCTTCTGTTCCCTGTATTTCCCGGGGCTTATACCGTAAATTTGCTTAAATTTACGTGTAAAACTGGCTAAATCAACATATCCCACCTTTTCCATAACGTCCTTTACACGAAGCTCGGTACCGCACAATAACCTGCATGCTTCTTCCATTCTTTTTTTAGTTAAATAATCTATGAAATTCATACCCGAATTATTTCTGAAAAAACGGCTCAGGTATGATTCAGTCATGTCAAACTTGCTGGCAAGTCCTTTTAAACACAGGCTTTGATTCATGTAATTCATATCAATATAACTGATAATCTCATTATATACCAGCTTTTCTTCATTCCTGTTCTGGCTTTCAACAGCATCTATGATTTTTAAACAAAGCCTCTTCAGGCTGTTAAGAAAATCATTTATGCTTGTATAGTGAATCATTAGATCAATTTCTTCATTACCTCCGCTTACCTTCATTTTTTCCACAACCGGCCATATTTCCTGAATAATGCTGAAAACCATAAAGCGCAAACCCACAGGGTCAGAATTAAGCTTTTGTGTGTGAAGCAATTCGGATAATTCAGCAATTGATTCTTCCACAGTAACCCTGTTTCCCTGATTAAGGCCCTGAATCAGGCGTAATTGTGCTTTTGCCGGGTACCAGTACGGGCTTGAATGGCGGCGGGTTTTCAACTCGTCAAAAAAGACAGTCTGATTTCCGTTGTGAACAGCAGCTTCAGCTGCTGAAACTGCTTCAGTAAAAGAGCGGCTTAGCATTGAGATACCGTTGTATGTCTGTCCGATTCCCAAAATAGGTTCTATGTCCAGTGTGGACATAATCGTTTCCCTTATGCGTTGCACTGTATTTATGAGGTTTTCATCCGTCGTGTCGGAATTCAATATTATTGCGAAACAACCCTGGTAATCCATCTCAACACAGTAATGCGCCGATTTGAATTTCATACAGCGGATTGCTTCCTTCACTTTTTCCCTTTCTGCAATAAGAAGCTTCCTCGAAGGTTTAAATACTATGACGCAAAAATACGGGCCGCCGAGGTCAATTCGAAGACTTTTTAAGCTTTCTGCAAATTTGGGACTGTTAAAGTTAACATTGCTGGTCAGTATTTTATGTAAAAAGTGCTCAGCCAGTATAGCCCTGTTTTCTTCAATTTGATTTTTCATACCTTCATTGTTATCAATAATTGCTTTAATTGAATTGCTTATTTCTTTAAGCTCGTCCTTGCCCTTTTTACCCACACTTTCTTTCTGTGGTATCATCTGCCTGAGGGATATGGAAATGTGGTGAATTGGGATATAATTCCTGAAAGCAAGCAAAACCCCGGTGATAATACATATAATAAGCAAAACGCTGATAGTAGCTATAATGGGCTTTTTAACATTTACAAGCCTTGTGGCGAATTGGGAATGCGGAAAAACTGACAGATACATCCAGCCATTCACATCTGACTGGATGGCAATTACCGAGTGTTTTTTGTTCCCTATATTTACTCTTTTTATTTCTCCAGCATTGCTTTTTAATGCTGTTGCTATATCAGAAGGCGAATACTCAATATTATGCTGGCTGGTGAAAAGAATTTCTCCTTTTGCGTTCAGTATGTATAGTGCATTATCTATGTCACTTTCTATACTCGTGAGAAGCTGTTCAAATGATTCTGCATTTATCAATCCAATAATAGTCCCAAACCGGCCGGTACTATTCCCCCATGGATATGTTAAAACAGCCAGCCGGTCGGTCCCTTTTTGACTCAGGTACCTGTTTCCCGGGCTAAACCCGAAATCAGGGGTGTCATAAATCAGACCGTAAAAATCACCATAACCCCAATCTCCGGTAAACTTAAAGTGATTTATAAAATAATCAAAGGTCATAACACCTTTATCCGAGTATAAAGTATCATCACCGCGTATGAATAATATCATCTCATCCAGGAAATTAGCCTGGGAATGGTATGTTTTCAACCGGTAAATTGCTTTATACCTCCCGTAATTTGATCTCTGCAGCTGATACGGCGTCAAATCCGGATCGTAGGAAAGCTGGTTGGCCATAAGCCTTATAGTTTCCAGCTTCCCGTCTATATTTTTCATAACCTGATTCAGGGCATATCTTTGCATGGTCTCATACTCACTGACAATCTGTTCAAAAGAACTTCGGAAATAAATTGAAATCAGCAGCAATACAGGAATTAATACAAAACAAAGATTATATAAAACATACTTTCTTAATAAAACAGATTGTCCATAATCTTTAGCCACTTGAATATCACTCTCTTTTATGAAAAAATATTATGGATAAAGTAAAAGCATGAAACTCCAATGTTTCAGTTACCTCGGAAGTTCCTGGAATATACCCGGTATATTTATATTTCATATATATTATTGCACATATTAATAACTGATGTCAAAATTTATATGCATTTTGCATTATTTTCTCAATAAAATTACCATGCATTTTAGACCAAATCCACAATCAAGCTTAAAATCATTGATTTATCCGGGCAGAACAGGTAACGTTGTAACATCTGCAAACTATGTAATTATGGCATATTGAAAATCATGCTTTATGTTTTACAATAAAAACAGATTCAAAAAACCAAATTATCCGTCTGTTGTTCTGTTAAGCAAATAAAAAGGTATAAGGAGAGCTTCTATGACAAAAAGGAAATCACCCTTAGTAAGAATAAAAGAAAGTTGGAGATTATACGTATTATTGCTCCCGGCCGTTTTATACCTTGCAATATTCCATTATGCACCCATTTACGGACTTCAAATCGCTTTTAAGGATTTTGTTCCTTCTCTGGGTATTACCGGTAGCAAGTGGGTCGGCCTTAAACATTTTAAGTATTTTATATCTTCTCCCCAATTTCCCATACTTATGAGAAATACTTTATTATTAAGCGTATATTCATTGATATTTACTTTTCCGCTTCCTATAATTCTTGCACTGATGCTGAACGAAACCCGATCGGTGGTTTTGAAGAAGACCGTCCAGAACATTACTTATGCCCCCCATTTTATCTCAACCGTTGTGTTATGCGGTATGGTTATTATATTTTTATCACCATCCTCAGGGGTTATTAATACATTTTTAAAAATGTTGGGACATGAACCGGTTGATTTTATGACAAAAGAGCAATACTGGAGATCAATTTATATAATTTCCGGTATATGGAAGAATACAGGCTGGTCATCTATTATATATCTGGCTGCACTATCCGGTGTAGACCCGCAACTTTATGATGCTGCACATATTGACGGTGCGTCGAGGCTTCAAAGAATTTGGCATATAAACATACCTGGTATTATTCCAACGGCAGTTCTGCTGTTTATCATGAATTGCGGACAGATAATGAGCGTTGGTTTTGAAAAAGTATACCTGCTTCAAAATTCATTGAACCTTCCCGTTTCTGAGGTTATATCAACCTATGTTTACAAAACAGGACTTTTGGGTGCTAAATTCAGTTACACTTCGGCGATAGGACTGTTTAATTCAGTAATTAACGTAACTTTACTGCTTATTGTAAACAAGATTTCATCCAAAGTCAGTGACATTATGTTATTTTAGTGGAGGATAAGCATGAAAAGGAATAAAAAGTCACAAATTAAAGACAGCAGAAACGACAGAATATTTGGGTTTATTGTAGACTTCCTTCTTATTATAATCGGACTTGTCACACTGTTCCCTCTTATTTTTGTCTTATCTGCATCGGTAAGTGATCCTGTAATGGTAAACTCGGGAAAGGTTCTTTTGCTCCCGAAAGGTTTTAACCTTGACGGTTATCTGGCTGTATTTGAAAATGAATGGGTGCTTACCGGATACAGAAACAGTTTTATTTATACAGTGGTCGGTACTTTTCTGAATGTCCTGGTAACATTTATGGCTGCATATTCATTGTCAAGAAAAGATATGTATGGTCACAGATTAATAACAATATACATGGTTTTTACCATGTGGTTCGGCGGCGGATTAATTCCTACTTTCATTGTTGTCAACAAACTTGGGCTTGTTAACAGGCCTGTCGTAATGGTCATATTAGGGCTCATTTCTATTTACAACTGCATAATATGCCGTTCTTTCATTCAGACCAGTATACCGTATGAACTGCAGGAAGCAGCAAGAATTGACGGATGTAATGATTTCGGTATAGTCTGGAAAATTGTTTTCCCGCTTTCAAAACCGGTTCTCGCAATTCTCTGCCTGTACTATGCATTAGGTCATTGGAACGGATATTTTAACGCATTAATATATTTGGATGACAGGAAGTATCAGACACTTCAGATTTTTCTCCGTGAAATCCTGATACAGAATTCAAGGGTTAAGGTGGATGACTCGGTGGACTTGGAAGCAATGGTACGCCGTGCGCAAATGGCCCAGGTCATGAAGTACAGCCTTATTGTTGTAGCATCGGTACCTATGTTGATAATTTATCCCTTTGTCCAAAAGTTTTTTGTGCAGGGGGTAATGATAGGTTCAATCAAAGGTTAAAGAATATCATGCGTTTAACGCTTGATATATAATTTTGCAAATAAGGAGGTCAAATTATGTGTACAAAAAAATTTCCAACAAAAACAGTATCGGTACTTTTACTGTTGACAATCATGCTATCCCTAGCAGCATGTGGCAAGACCGGTACAAGCACCCCGTCAAATTCCCAGGATACAGGCGTACAGCAACAACAAACCGCGGATGATGGTTCACAGGTTGACACTTTTACCCTGATGCTCAGAACAGATCCAACGCTGGGTGATTGGAATAAAATGTGGTGCATGGACATCATTGAAGAAAAGACAAAAGTTCGTTTCGAGGTAACTGCTGTAAGTAAGGAAGGATGGGAGGAAAAGAAGAATCTTGCCTTTGCTACAGGAAATTACCCCGACTGCTTCCTGAATGACCTGTCCGACATTGACCTTGCTACCTATGGAGGCCAGGGAATAATTCTCGCACTTGAAAAATACATAACCCCTGAAATTATGCCTAACTTCTATGCAGTTATGAACGACGGATATCCAAGCCTTAAAGCTTCAATGACCTTCCCTGACGGACATATCTACTCATTTAAAGGCCTTTCGGGTGCAGAACGTGAATATGCGCTTAACAGATTCTGGCTTAACAAAGCATGGGCTGAAAAATTGGGAGTTAAAATACCCGAAACTCTTGATGAATTCTATACATATCTTAAAGCAGTCAAAGACGGAGATCCCAATGAAAACGGCGATCCCACGGACGAAATTCCATTGGGCGGAAAATATGATCCACAGGGTGATCCTTATTATGATGCTTTTATTCCCATTCTTACTGCTTTCGGTTTTACTGAAAGAAGGTACGAAGCTGTTGACGGTGTAGTGCAATATAACCCTGTACAGCCCGTCTACAAGGAATTCCTCAAATATATGCATAAATTATACAGTGAGGGCTTAATTGACCCTGAATATTTCTCGCAGACAGACGATTTAAGAAAATCCAAGGAAGCTCAGGGTTTAGTGGCAAGCTTCACCGATCACGCCGCATGGCTGAATATACCTGATGAAAATATTTGGCGGCAGTATGGTTCAATAGAGCCAATGACAAGTGCATATAACGACAAGAAACTTTGGCCGGCAAAAGATGCCATCCTTTATGGAGCGCTTGCCATCACTAACAAAGTTAAAGATGAAGCCAAGATAATAAAACTTATGAAGTTCTGTGACTGGTGTTATTCCGAGGAAGGCACCACAGCTCTCTGGCGCGGCCCCGAAAAGGGAACCATTCCAGGTCAGCCCGATTATGGCTGGTATTGGGAAGAAGTTGACGGTGTCAAGTTAAGAAAATATGCATATCCTCAAGACAAGTACAAATCGTCCAGTGAATGGATAGCAGCTGAAATTAAGCCTGGCAACAATTACTGGCCATATGCAGGTACTGCAAAACGCTCTGACCCGGTTGATAAAAAATCATCATCCTGGCACCTGACAGAGAACATAGTAACTTACAATCTGCCGTACTATCATGTTGGATGGCCTGTAACAATCCGCTTCACTCCGGAAGAATCTGATGAGCTTTCGCTTATACGCACCGACCTGGAATCTTTTGTCGAGCAAATGGAAGCTCAGATGATTATAGGCGAAATAGACATAGATACAGGATTCGATACACTGGTTAAAGGCTGTGAAGCCCGTAACTTAAGCAGATATCTCCAGATTCTCCAGAAAGCATACGATCGCTATGTGGCTGCTCTGAATTGATTTTAGTTTCAAATCTGCTGCAAAACCAAAGCCGGGATAATTCTTCCCGGCTTTTTATATTATCAGTCAGATACCGTATAATGCTTAGCTGCTTTTCCTTTTTCTTATCAATAGATTTCTGCAGCTTTCCAGAAAGTATGAATCAGCATAATCCAAGCATCCGTCTTTTGCATATGCAATGAGGAATTTCCTGATCTGTGCCCTGTTTTCATCGTATAATTCAGTACTCTCGAACAGCTCCTTATACGATTCAAAAAGCCTTATTTTCATGTTGATTATATTTTTAAGAGTGCACTGCTGCTCTACCAGACTGTTTTTTGTCTTAACATAGTAATAAACAGGATTACTTAATGAAGCAAAAGATTCGGAATATCTTAAGTAATCCAGGTTAAACAGGAAATCTTCGCACCAGTTCAAATCAGTACAGCAGGTTATTCCATGTGCTTTAATTATGTCTGCCCGGTACAGTTTGTTCCACATTACACCATAATAAAAATTTGCAGGAGCTTTCATCATATGAGAAATGAATTCTTTTTTATCCATAACCTTATTGGCAGTAATATTGCTTTTTTCAGATTTCCTACCATTAATGACCCTGTAAAAACCCGCTATAACCAAATCGCAATTTGATTCCTGCATTCTGTCCACCAGATCTTTTGTCGCGTTTTCCGAAATCCAGTCATCACTGTCAACGAATTGAAAATACTGCCCTGATGCATATGACATTCCTGTGTTACGCGTATCCGAAACTCCGGTATTCTGCTTATCAATAACTATTATCCTTGAATCCATCTTTGCATATTCCCTGCATATTGTAAGACTGTTATCCGTGCTTCCGTCATTAACAAGGATTATTTCGGTATTTTGATACTGCTGTTTCAGGATACTGTTAATACACCGGACCAATGTTTTCTCCGAATTGTACACAGGAACTATAATGCTAACCAGTGGTTGTGCCATATTTCATCCCCCAAAACATAAACGTATTTATTCTCTATATCAAAAAGCCATTTTAGCATAAGTTCTTTAAAAGCAAATATATTATATCACGTCATAAATCAATTTTTCTACTTACAGCTAAACTAATTTAATAATACCATTTTTACCTGATATGATTAATGGCATATGATTAAGGTGAAAAAGGCTTCACCTCATTTATCCGGTTTGAATCTCTTTGTGTAATAAACATAAAAAATCACATAAATTATCCGGAAAATTGTAAACTAATTCACAGATATTACCGATAAATATTATAGAATAACCATTCTGTCTTATCAGTCACATAATTTATGAATGTGAAGTTAAGATCTTTTTTTTTACCAGTTTCATACCGGCACATAAATATAAATAATAATATTCGTAGTTTTAACACTACGCTTATAGAGGCAGGAGATATTTTATGAGAATCACGCATATGAAATGCAACCATCTGACAAACCCACTCGGGTTTAACCTGGGTACACCATGCCTGAGTTGGGTTACCGATGCCCCTGAGGCAAAAGAGCAGCTGGCTTGCCAGGTGCAAGTAGCCGCTGATGAAAACTTTGCAAAGATTCTGTTTGACAGCGGCAGAAGCAAAGATATCAAAAGTACAGGGTATCCGCTGGAAATGGAACTTGAACCACGTACCCGGTATTACTGGAGGGTGAAAGTGTGGACAGATTCGGGTGATGTTATAAGCCCCGTAGCCTGGTTCGAAACCGCAAAAATGCACGAACCCTGGAAAGCCAAATGGATTACTCCCGGCTGGGAGGACAGGAAAGTACATCCCATGATCAGAAAAGTATTTTCACTGGACGCAGATATTGCTTCGGCCCGAATTTATGTGTGTGGTCTTGGTTTGTATGAACTTGAAATAAACGGCGCCAGAGTTGGTGATGAGTATCTGACCCCTTTCTGTAATGCTTACGATAAATGGATCCAATACCAGACCTTTGACGTTACCCACCTTTTGCACAAGGGCGGCAACGCTGTCTGTGCCATGCTGGGTAATGGGTGGTATAAGGGACGGTTTGGTTTCAACAATTTCGGTGAGGAAATATACGGCGATACATTCGCATTTCTTTGCGAACTGGTGGTTCATTACACTGACGGCCGGGTTGAAACCATTGCCAGTGATGAAAGCTGGAAAGCCGCACCAGGGCCGGTTCAGTTCAGCGGCATATACGACGGTGAAATACTGGATGCCCGAAAAATAATTGACGGTTATTCCGAAGCATGGTTGGATGACAGTTCATGGTCTTATGTAAAGCAGGCATCATTAACTTATGAATTACTTGAGGCCCGGCGCAGTCTTCCTGTAAGAATTATGGAAGAACGTAAACCTGTAAGGATTATTAAAACGCCTAAAGGAGAAAACGTCCTTGATATGGGCCAGAATATGGTGGGATGGATTAGATTTAAGGTTAATGCGCCAAATGGCTCTGAAATAATTCTACAGTACGGCGAGGAACTCCAGGACGGGTGTTTTTACAGGGAAAATCTTCGTACTGCAAAAGCTGAGTTCCGTTATATTTCTGACGGAAAAGCAGCCATCGTGCAGCCGCATTTTACATTCTACGGTTTCAGATACGTGAAGGTGGAGGGCTGGCCGGGCGAATTATGCCTGGATGATTTTACCGGATGTGTAGTATACTCGGATTTGGAACGCACCGGATCAATTGAAACTTCAAATCCGCTTGTAAACCGGTTGATCCAGAATGCGCTGTGGAGCCAGAAAGGAAATTTCCTTGATGTACCTACCGACTGCCCGCAGCGGGACGAAAGAATGGGCTGGACCGGAGATGCGCAGGTATTTTCGGGCACCGCCTGCTTTAACATGGATGTGTATGCCTTTTTCAGCAAATACCTGTACGATCTCTACCAGGAACAAAAGGAACGGAACGGAAGGGTGCCAAATACGGTACCGACGTTCTGTATGGATAAAAAAACAATGGATGTTCGTCTGAGAAACGGAGCTTGCGGCTGGGGAGATGCAGCTACCATTATTCCGTGGAATCTTTTCCTGTTTTATGGGGATGATTCAATTCTAAGGCAGCAGTTTGACAGCATGAAAGCCTGGGTTGATTTTATTTATGAACAGGACGATGGCAGCCGTCTGTGGAAAAAAGGCATTCATTATGGCGACTGGCTGGCTCTGGACGGCCCCGATCCATTTAAGCCGATAGGCGGCACTTCTAACGAATTTATTGCATCAGCCTTTTACAAGTATTCAGCAGAACTGGTTGCAAAAGCAGCCAGAGTGCTTGGTAAAGAAGATATTTCTTTAAGGTACCAGCAGCTTGCCGAAGAGGTGAAGAAAGCAATTCAGGATGAGTTTTTTACACCAAGGGGACGCCTTGCGATCAATACCCAGACTGCTCATGTCCTGGCGCTGTTTATGGATCTGGTGCCTGATGAACAACGAAACAATATAGCAGACGCATTAAAACAAAAGCTGATGGAATGCAATTACCACTTGAAAACCGGCTTTTTGGGTACGCCATACCTTTGCCGGGTCCTTTCCGAAAACCGGTATAATGACCTGGCATACACTCTTTTAATTAATGATGACTTTCCCAGTTGGCTGTATGAAGTAAAGCTGGGTGCAACAACCATATGGGAGCGCTGGAACTCTCTTCTCCCTGACGGCAGGTTCGGGGAGCTGGGAATGAATTCTCTTAACCATTATGCCTATGGTTCCATTGTAGAATGGATGTACAGAAACATGTGCGGCATAAATCCAATGGAAGAATATCCGGGGTTCCAGAAAATTCGTCTTGCTCCTCAGCCCAATGGCAGGATTCAGTGGGCAAAAGCAGTATTGGATACGGCCATGGGCCGTTATCAAAGCAGTTGGCAGATCCATGAAAGCGGGCTGATTACATTTGAGTTTGCTATTCCGTTCAATGCCCGGGCAGAGTTGGTTCTTCCGGACGCCTCAATTGAAAAGGTGATGGTTAACGGAATCAGGATTACAGAATCAAATCTTTCGGCAAAGCAAAAAGATACAAGCGTAATTGCCGAACTTCCTGCGGGCAATTATACCTTTGAATATGAACCTACAAAGGAATATATCATTACCTTCAGTTCTGAAAACAGCGTTCAGCAACTTATCGCCCACCCGAAAACCAGAGCCGTACTGGAAAAGCATATTCCGAAAATCGTTAAAGCGGTACAGGGCATTACTTTTTCAATGGAGTTTGGCGAGGTATCTTTAAGGGAACTGGCATCACAGCCAAAGACAAAAATACCGGAAGAGGTTCTGGACATAATCGATTCAGAACTTTCAAAAATAAAAGGCTGGGATTTCTGATATTTTATCATTATTATTGGATATGGGAAGAATTAACCTCTTCCCTTTTTTATGCCTTTGCGTTTTCATATATTACTCGCAGGTTAATTTCATGCAAAATAAAACGAGGGGATTTACCCCTCGTTATTATAACTGCCGCTCATCCAAAAAATCCTGTGGCAGTTTCTTAACTCCATTTTATTTTGCGTCAGGAATTAAAAATTACTTTAAACAAACCAAATCATCCACATTTACCGGAAGACCGGTTGCAATAGATTTATTTGCTGCTATGCCCGTAAGTATGGAATATGCACCGTCAATATGGGAAGCCGCCCTGTTATAAGGATCTTCGGCCGGTGTGCCGAAAAGATCATTCAGAAGGATCGGATCTCCGCCGCCATGTCCGCCTTTTCCTTCTTTTACTTCAACTTCATATGGCTCGCCAAACATCGGGAATACGGCAATACTCTTTTTCTGAACAGCGCCTTCAAGGGATTTGTCGCCACCGGCATTTACATATGATGCCTCAACAACCGATACCTGGATTCTTCCCTCGCTGCCGTTGAAAGCAACTCTGAAGCCTTCCCACGGCATATAGGCGTTTAATGAATAAGTCAAAATTGTCTTGTCAGCGTATCTGACCATAACACCCATGGTATCTTCTATGCTTATTCCGTCGCCAAAAACGCTTTGATCCCTGTAATACCCGTCTTCTTTTTCAGCATCCAGGTACATCGCTTTCAGCCTTTCATTCTGTTCAAGGTGCAATGCGAACGGATCATTTTTTGCATATTCGCTGCCGTAGGCTCTGCTGTAAAATTTCGTAATTCCTCTGTTTTCAGCATTTTCCCTGCCGTAGAATCTTAAGTCGCCCATTGCGAATACGGTTTTAGGACGGGTTCCAAGCCAGAAATTAACAAGGTCAAAGTGGTGGGTTGATTTATGAACCAAAAGACCACCGCTGTTTCGTTTATCCCTGTGCCAGCGTCTGAAATAGTCAGCTCCGTGCTGTGTATTCAAAAGCCATTCAAAATGAACCGAGAACACGTCACCAATTGTCCTGTTCATGATAAGTTCTCTTATTTTTGTATTATGAGGAGCATAGCGGTAATTAAAAGTAACTCTCAGCTTTCGTCCCGTTCTCTTTATAGCATCAAGAATCATCTGTGTTTTTTCAGCATCAACTGTCATGGGCTTTTCACTGATTACATCACATCCAAGCTCCATGGCCCGGATAATATACTTGTGATGCGTCCTGTCGATACTTGTTACAATGACATAATCGGGCTTTTCATTTTTTATCATTTCATCGAACTTATCGGCAGTATAGGTAGGAACGGGTTCAGCATTGAATTCTTCCCGCAACACTTTATTCGCATAATCCATGCGTGTCTGGTTTATGTCGCAAAAGGCTACCAGCTGGGCCGTATCCTTAAAATCTTTGGCAATGGCTTCATAAAAGAAACGGGCCCTGCCTCCTATACCAACCTGTGCATATCTTTTTCTTTCTGCCATAAAATTAACCCCCCAAGCCTGAGTGATTTTGTTATTTTTAAGTAAATTATACATAACATCGAAATAAAATTCTGCACATTTATTGTCGAAAAGAGACCATATTCTACATTTTTTGAGTTATTAACAGCTGAAGTATACCTCTTCAGCATTTTTATAAAAAACCTTTTCCTTTTCACTGTCGCTGAACACATCGGACAGCATTATATAATCCACCAAATGTTGATAACTGTCCCGTGTCAGAACTGACGGGACGTCAGAACCAAATATCAACCGATCTGCACCGACAATACCTTTTGCTATCCTTAAGTACCGCTGCGCTGTAGGGTATGGGTACATTTCAGGTCTTACATTTGAAGGCATTGCCGCCAAATCAAACCACACATTCGGCAGATTAAGCTTTTTAAGTTCATCTGTCACTACAGCTTCATGCTGAAGCCCCGGTGCCAGCAGATGGCACACAACAAATTTCATTTTTGGATAGCGCAATATGACGTTTCTCAGTTTGTCAACCTGAAAACTCAGCGTTCCAGGTTTTCCTATGTCTATAACAAAAACAAGGTTTCTGTCGTTTGCATCGCTGAATACATCATCCATCATTTCACCGTCCAGATCCACTTTTCCATGGTAGCTCATAAGACCCGAACCGGTGCTTACCTCAAATTTTACGATTTTAAAGCCCAGCTTATTGAACAAATTATCCAGTATCGCATCTTTCTCAAGACAGAAAGGATCATAGGTTGCTGCACCTGTAAACCTCTCAGGATATTTTTTCATCGCTTCCCATGTATAATGGTTTTGGAATCCATAGAAAGACCCCTGCAGTAAAACGGCTTTTTCTATATTGTTTTCATCCATGAACCTGACAACGGCCTCAGGAGTTACACTGTATTCGCCAAGTTCTGGCGGAATCAGGTTTATTACATCCCCCGTTGACCACATGGCCTGTCCGTTGCCTATCGATCTAAGTTCACCTTTCGCACCAAAGCCTGCAATATTTTGTATGACATGTATATGAGCATCTATAATTTTCATCATTTCTATCCCCCAAGCATATCATGCCCCGGCAGATGACATTGTCAGCCCTTTATTCCCGTAGTACTTATGCCCTCAACCAGGTACTTCTGGAACGAGAAGAATATTACTATTACAGGAATCAACGACAGAACCGACATGGCATATGCTGCACCCCAGTCGGACTGGGCTGCGGGGTCTGTAAACATTTTTAACGCGATTGATATGGTATATTTCTTAATATCGGTCAAATAAATCATTGGTCCAAAGAAATCATCCCATTTCCAGTATGTCGCAAATATCATCGAAGTTATCAGTGCGGGTTTTATAAGTGGTAAAATAATCCTGCCAAATATGCTGTATTTTGAACATCCGTCAATATAGGCCGATTCATCCAGTTCTAACGGAAGCCTTCGTATAAACTGGTAAATCAGGAATATGAAAAACGGATATCCAAAAAACCCCGGTACTATTAGCGGCAGCCATGTGTTAACCCAGCCAAAGGAATTGAACATTATATACTGAGGGATTATAAGAACCTGAGCCGGCATCAGCATCATGACAATCATGATTGAAAACCAGAAAGACCTGCCCTTAAAACGGCATCTTCCGAACCCATATGCGATAATTGCCGATGAAGCCACCTGCCCAAATACGGAAATTATTGTAATGGCAATGGAGTTTCTGAAAAATGTAGTAAAAGTTGTTCCCCCAAAACCTTTCCACCCGTTTGCGTAGTTATTGAAATTCCATTCCCGCGGGAACAGTGATGTAGGGTTCTGGAAGATATCCTGCTGTGTTTTGAAAGATCCGAAAAGCATGTATAAAATCGGGTATATCATCAGAACACATGTTAATGATACAAAGACATGAAACAATATTTTTCTGATTAATTTCTTAGTTTTGTATGTCATTCTTCACCCTCATCCCTTATTTTCATAATAAACCCATTTGCCCTGCGTAGCAAAAAGTATGGCGGTCAAAATCGCAACTATAACAATCAGCACCCAGGCCATAGCAGAACCATAGCCCATCTGGAATGTTGTAAATGATTTTTCGTACAGGTACACAACGTATAACATGGTCGCATCGTTTGGTCCGCCCCTTGTGATAATATAGGCCTGTGTAAATGCCATAAAACCTGATATAAGCTGGTTTACAAGGTTAAAGAAAATAATAGGAGTCAAGCTTGGAAGGGTTATTTTCCAGAATTTCTGCCAGTTATTGGCACCGTCAACCGTGGCTGCTTCATACAGGCTTGCGGGAATATCCTTAAGTCCTGCAAGAAAGACAAGCATCGGAGAACCGAATTGCCAAACCGCAAGAATTATGATTGTCAGAAGTGCCGTATCCTTGCTGGCAATAAACGAAAACTCCTCGTCCATAAGACCTAGGTTAATAAACAGCCGGTTTATGACTCCGCCATATCCCCATAATTGACGCCAAATAACCGCAACAGCAACAGAACCGCCAATAACCGACGGCAAATAATACATTGTGCGGTATGCTGCAACTATACGGCCCCCGCTTTTGAACATCATTGCCACCAGCAGTGCAAATATTAACCGCAGCGGAACATAAATAAAAACATAAACAAAGGTTACCTTTAAAGATTTTAAATAACGGGGATCCATTGTAAACATCCGTTTGTAGTTCAGCAAACCTATCCATTCGGGAGTTCCCAAACCGCTATATTTTGTAAATGAAAGATACAGAGATGATAGCAACGGATAAACAGTGAATACCAGAAATCCGATTATAAACAGAGAAATAAACGCGTATCCCACGAAATTCTCATTATACACTATACTTTGCAGCGAAGAGTTTTTTCTCTTATTTTTTATACTTTTTTCGGAACTTTTATTTTTCATAAAAGTCTCCTTTCCCTGGAATTAAGCAAACCAACAAGCCATCCATTTTAATTTTAAAGGAACAGTTCCGTAGACGGCACTGTTCCTTTACCGTTCCCACTTTTATATACTATTTTGCCATTTCAAATTCTATTAATGCCTGTTCGTAGAAAATTTCAAATGCCTGTTCAGGAGCCATGCCTTCATCTACAACATTCTTAAGCATATTCTGGTAAAGTACTATTATAGCTGCATTGGCATTTGGTTCAGGTCTCCATATCTGGTTCGCAATCGGAGCAACTCTTCCTACATAATCGAAAACAGCCTTGTCGATTGAGTCGGGTTCAAATGTTGCTGCAAGCGCTTCACGTACCTTGTTTGAAATAGGTACACCACGTTCACCTTTCAGCTCATAGTTCATTTCAACGTTGTTTGTAAATTCGCTGATGAAAAATGCAGCCTGTTCAGGGTATTTAGAGTTCGATGAAACCGAGAAGAACTGTGAAGGCTTAATGTACTGCATCTTTTTTGTTGTTTCGCTTGGCAGTGCAACCAGCACAAAGGTTTTGCCTGCCGCATTTGACAGTGCTTTCGCCTGGTTGGACCAGTTAGCTGAGTTCATGGCTGTCTTTCCTTTTACTATAAGACCTGATTCAGGACCGTTGACTTCATTTTCTTCACGTACTGCCAAAGGCGCAGTTCTCTTCTTTTCAATATTTTCCTTCTCGCGTTTCAAAAGGTCAACAATAATCTGTTTTCCGGTTTCCTTATCCCAGCCGAATGATTCTGAGCCATCCTGGTTATAGAACCACAGGCCTTTTTCACGGAATGCAAACTGAATCTGTTCATTAAATGCATTTTTTCCTGACTGATCTGCAAAGTCTATGCCCAGTTGATCTTTCATTGCCACCAGCTTATCGCAGATTTCCTGGTATTCCTTTATTGTCCAGGTGTCTTTGGGAATCGGTATTCCTGCCTTTTTAAAGATATCAGCATCAATCATAACACAGCCGGTATTCATTCCAAGGTTTATAGCCACGAGTTTACCGTTTACAATTCCACCTGACCATGTTGATTCCGGGCAGTCGCTTAAATCTATAATTCCCCTGTTAACATAATCATACAAGTCAATAATCAGATTATTGTTTGTATAGCTGGTAATATACTTGTAATCCTGTTGTATAATATCGGGCAGGTTTTTGGAAGCCGACATTGCAGCAAGTTTTTCCCAGTAAGCATCCCACGCTGTGAACTCAGGTGTTAATGTTATATTAGGATATTGCTTTTCAAAAACCTTAATTGCAGCCTGGGTATAATCGTGTCTTGTCTGTGAGCCCCACCATATTATTCTTAAGTTTGCTTTTGTGTCATAGGGCTTGGCGTCAGTACTTGTTCCCGGAGCTGATGTAGGTGGAGTCGGAGTTGCGTTTGATGTCGGAGTCTGTGTTGAAGGACCTGATTTGCCGCATGCAGCCAATGATATAATCATTACTGCGGTAATTAATAATACAACAAATTTCTTCATAAATCATACCCCCTGTACTAATTTGATTCATTTATTAAAATAAAAATAGAATACAAGAAACGAAGGGTTTTAAAACTATTATTCCACTTTAGTCAAAATTTATTGTCAGATTGCACAAAATTTTTAATGATTACAGGGTTTTTATATTGAATATTATACAGCAATATAATACAATTATCTCAACAGATATTGCTATTTTGATGATTATTTCAATCAAAATTGCTATAAAAAACTACCTTTCAGGGAGCATAAATATGGAAGAAATTCTGTTTAACGGCAAATTCAAGGGATTCAGAACTGAGAGAATCAGACGCGACAAGTACTATTCCATGTCCATTAATCATTTTCACAGTTATTATGAAATTTATTATCTTTTATCAGGTCAAAGGTATTACTTTATAGGAAGCAGAAATTACTATGTTAAAAAGGGAGATCTGGTCATTGTGGATTCGAACCAGATTCACAGAACCAGTAACTTTGGTGATGCGGGACATGAAAGAATATTGCTTGAATTTGATCCGTCGCTGCTTGAACACATAAACCTGTTTATTAAAGAAGGGTTTATCGAAACTAATGTTTTCAGAAATTCAGGCGTATTAAATCTTGATAAGGAAGAGCAAGTAAAAATTGAAGCATTGCTGAATAATATTATCGATGAAATGAAAAATCAAAAAAGCGGATATAAAGGAATGGTGATTGCCAAATTAATTGAATTGTTCACCTTCATCATCAGAAAAATGGAAAACACCGAGTATTCAAACTCCTTCAATAAAAGCAGAATCAGAGCAAATCACAAGATAGAAGAAATTGCAGATTTTATATCTTCCCATTATTCCGAAAACATCAGCATTGAAGATTTATCCGAAAAATTCTATATGAGCAAATACCACCTGTGCCGTACCTTTAAAAAATACACAGGCTTCACCATAAATGAATATATTAACATCAACAGAATAATGCAGGCAAAAAAACTCCTGACCGACAGCAATATAAGCATTTCTAAAATCGCTGAGCAAACAGGTTATCAAAGCTTAACCAATTTTGGAAAGGTATTTAAGCAATATATGGGTAAACGACCGACGGATTTCCGCAAGGCATACAGGATCAGGTAAACAGCGTTACTCAAAATACCTGGCAGTAAATTCTTCTATTGCGGCATTTCCACCTGCTTTTTTCCATTCTTCTATTGCTTTTTCCCATCCGGCTTCGTCAATTTCCCCCATGATAAACTTGAATTGCGCGTCACTTATAATTTTGAGCAAAGTAGTATAATTCGAACTGTATGAATTTGAAGACAATGTTGCAGTTACATCAAATATCATGCCGTCATTACTGAAAGTTCTTCTGGCCATATTCAGCCTGATTGAAATATCGTCATCGGCAATAATATATGCTTTCATCCCGCTTGTTCCCAATTGTCCGATGGGACTTACTTCCCTGTTGAAAACATCAGGATCTTTAGCTTTTGCGTATTTGCCGTCAATCAAATCGAAATGTATTCCGGGCACTCCGTTATTTATAAGGATCTGCCCTTTCTCGCTGTGAATAATGTTAAACACGCCAAGTAAATCATTCAGCCGTTCTTCGGTGGTTACCGACTTCTTTGGGAAAGCAAATCCTCCCGATATACCTGTTTCGGCAGCTATTTTTTCGTTCCCGTGGGAATCTTTAAGAAATGCAAAATCGTAAATGTCCTCCCTCTTTATTGAACTGTCTTCATTCTGTTTTGCTTTCAAAACAGGGTCTGAAAGGCCCGGTAATCTATATGCAAGCCATAATCCGGTCTTTTCCTTGTCCACCAGGTCAGGTACTATCTGAGTTGTTTTCGTTATTGTAAAATCCGGGCTTATCAGGTTTTCCCGGTACATTTTCCGTAACCATTTCATGGTTTGCAGGTATTCATCGGTCATAAAAGACGGTATTATCTTATTGTCTTTTATTCCCCACCTGTTGAAGCCGCCAAAAGCCACAACGAGAGCATCAAAGCAGTCAATTTCATTATTCACGGTCCCCAATGCAAAGCCTATCGTATCTTTCTCTGAATTTCCGTCAAAATCCCCTTCTGCAAAAGCTTTAGCCATGTTGTAAATACCTTCTATTGTATCCGGAGGGTTAAGCCCTGCTTTTTTAGCCCAGTCCGCCCTGTAGACCACCATCTTCCTTTTCAGTTCCCTTTCACGGGGTATAATATAAAGTTTTCCGTCAACAGATGCATTTTTCAACAGTATGGGATTTATATCGCTCAGTTCCGAGAAATTCCGTATTCTGTCGGTCAATTCCCAGAACATTCCGGCATTGGCCGCATATAAAAAAGTAGAGTTTTTCACATCGGGTACTAATACCACATCGGGCATGGAGTTTGAAGCCATTAATACATTAAACTTATCGTTGTAGGAAACCATTGGCGTCCACTCTATTATAATATTCGCATTGGCTAATTTATTAAGTTCCTGTATAACTAAATTTTGCTCTGACGGAATTTCTTCTGCATAGCCTAAAACAATCTTCATTTCAACAGGTTTATTTTCTTTCAGGGAGCTTGTGTCAACGGGGTGTTTTACTTTACATCCCGACAGCGAAACAACTATAAAGACCGGTATAAAAATCATGCAAAATATTGCTTTTATAGATCTGTCAATAGACATATGGCCCCCTCGCAATATTTATTCACTGCTAACTCTGATAAGCAATAATACCTGTTATTCAGAATATATTAAACTATATGCTGAACAACAGCAAGAAACTATACCTGGAAGTTTAACCGTATTACTCGTACAGTTCTATTATAACAATTCATATGCAAAAAACAACCTTATGCAGGATATACGGCTGCACCCGGTTATTGCATGCAGCATGCCTGCTGTAAGGAAGATGCTGCAAACTATGCCAATAAAAGAAATTAATATAACTTGTTGATAAAAAAGCTTTGGCAGCTGTAAAATTCGGGGTGGAACAGCTGCCAAAGCATCTTTTCAGTTCAACCTGCCAATTTATATTATTTACCTGCTGCTTTATATGCTGCAGCGTATTCTTCGCAAATCTGCTTACCGCCCTGGGCATACCAATCCGCAACAACAGCCTTGAATCCGGCTTCATCAAGCTGTCCGGCAATGAACTGGTTCCTTGCGTCATTTATCATCTGATCCAGCTGAGCGCCTTTCTGGGCGTATGTATCAGAAGTCAGCGGCTCTGCCGGATTGGCAATACAATAAGGAATGTTTTCAAGTATAACTTCTTCACGGCGTTTTTGAACGGGTCTCATTTCTTCCATCAGCAGTAACCCGTCTACAACATTGGTCATGAACTGGTTAAATCCTTCCATTGGATCCTGTCCGAATACTCTTCTCTTTACTTCTCCATTTTCATTCAGATCGTAGTGGACGCCTTCCACACCGAAGTTAAGAATATTCTGGCCTTCCTTTGTATTGCATATGTCGAGGAAGTTCAGCGCATCTCTCATGTCTTCAACCTTAGGAGCGCCATCCTTGCTGATTGCCACAAAACCGGCATGTCCGGAAGTAGGCAGTATTCTTCTTCCTTTGGGACCTTCAGGCATGGTCATTACCCATACAATGTCGTCAGGCATATTCATCTGTTCAATGAAGTTCTTCTGGAAGCGCCATGCCTGGTCACTAACGTCAATATGGACACCCGATTTGCTGTTCTGGAAATCTCTTGTCCAGTCGGATGTTTCAAGTGCTGCATAGTCCTTGTTAATTAAGCCTTCTTCATACAGCTTCCTCATGTATCTCATGGATTCCATATACTCTTCGGTATCAAAGTATGGTATAAATGAACCGTCAGCAGCAACATCCCACCTGTTTGGCGCACCAAAGGCCACAGCTATCTGATCGAGCGGTCCAAAATATTTACACCATGTCATACCATATGTGTCATTTTGTCCGTTCTTGTCCGGATCGTTATAAGTGAATGCTTTCAGTACATTATAAAGGTCATCCATGGTTTTTGGTTCTTCAAGCCCTACATTTTGCAGCCAGTCTTTTCTGTAGGATATACCGTTTCTCCCGAGAGGCCTTGCCCTGTAAATGCCATAAATTCTGCCATCAATTGAAATGTTGTTCATAACGATTTCATTTGCTTTAGCAAGATTAGGATAGTTCTTATATTCATCAGTAATATCCCAGAAAGCTCCTGCACGGCAGTAGCTGATAACACTGGCTGTTTTACCGGTTATTGCTACCAGCGCGGGAAGATTACCGGCAGCCATTCTTGTGTTCAGCTGGTCTTCATAAGCTGAGTTCAAAAGGAATTCAAGCTTGATGTCATATCCGGTAAGTTCTTCCAGGGCTAAAACAGCCGGTTCGTTATCTGCAATAGGGGTTCCTGTGAAGGTTATGGCCAGAATGCCAATCTCTTTTTTCTTTTCCGGCGCTTTAGTTGGTTGAGTTGTTGTATCCCCCTGTGCAGGCTGTGTCGGTGTAGTGTTTGAGCCGTTTGATGCAGGACCCGAACATGCTGATAATGCAAAAACAACGGCTAACACAATACATATGATGCTTATTTTTTTCATTTTCTTCAACCCTTTCTTTTCTTTAATTATTTTTATTTACAGTGCTGTTTTCAGGCAGCACTGGTATTTACGTCATTAACCCTTAATCGCGCCAATCATGATGCCTTTCACAAAATGCTTCTGCAAAAATGGATATACAAGCAGGATTGGAACTGTTCCAAAAACAATAACCGCATTCTTTGAACCTTCCAACGGCGGCTGTGTATATGCCTGGTCAAAAACTGCTCCGTCCACGTTTCCGGCCGCCATAAGCACAATCTGCCTTAACACAAGCTGTAACGGCCATTTTTTGTTGTCAGTCATATACAGAAGCGCACCTCTGTAATCATTCCAGTAACCAACTGCATAGAACAGCGTGAATGTCGCTATAACAGGCATTGAAAGCGGAAGTACAATCTTTACAAATGTCCCGAGCGCACTGCATCCGTCAACCCTGGCTGAATCCTCCAGTTCCTGCGGGAGCTCCTGAAAGAAGTTTTTAACGACAAGCAGATTCCACGTACTGATGGCCCCTGGTAAAATCAAAGCCCAATATTTGTTTATAAAGCCCATGCTTTTAATTACCAGGAACGTTGGTATCATGCCTCCGCCAAAAACCAGTGTAAATGATATTAACGTAAGCAAAACATTTCTTCCTACCAGGTTTTTCTTTGACAGAGGATATGCCAGAGTAAGGGTAAAGAACATTGCCGTTGCAGCACCCGCAACAGTAATAAATACTGAAATCAGAAAGGCTCTTGGAAGAGTAGGCGATGAAAAAATATATTTATATGCAGTTAACTGGACATTTCTTGGTATGATGTAAAAAGGCCTTTCCAGTATTTCTTTTTCTGAAGAAAAAGAACACGCCAGAACATATAAAAACGGAAGTATGGTTGTGCATGCAAAGAGTCCTAAAAACAAGTAGTTAAAAGTATCAAAAATTCTTGATCCCAACGATCTTTTAATTTTCATTCCTATCACCTGCAAATGCTTAATTATGTTCTTTCTATTTCAAAGCTCTGCTGTTCCGCTAAATTCCACATCAGAAGAGACCTGACTCTCCGGCTTTTCTGGCAAGCCAGTTGGATGAATATATAAGGATAATACCAATGATACCTTTAAACAGGCCGACAGCAGTTGAATAGCTGAATGCGCCCCTGGTTATTCCAATCGTATATACATAAACATCAAACACTTCAGATACTTTTCTGTTTAATGAATTACTCATGAGGAATATCTGATCAAATCCATTATCAAGGATATGTCCCAGTCTCAGTATCAGCAACGTCACTACGGTACTTTTGATAGACGGCAGGGTAATATACCATAATTGCTTAAACCTGTTGGCACCGTCTATAATAGCAGCTTCGTATAATTGCGGATCTACACCCGATAACGCCGCTAAGTATATAATCGTTCCAAAACCTGTCTCTTTCCAGATTGTCTGACCAATAATCATTGCCCTGAATGTTTTTTCACTGGTCAGAAATGCTATGCCTTCCTTCCCCATCTGAAGCAGGTATCTGTTTATTACACCCTGGGAATTAAATAAAGTATATGTAAGGCTTGCGATTATAACCCACGATATAAAATGAGGTATATAAACAAGCGTCTGGATTGTTCTTTTATACCACTCTTTCCGCACTTCATTAAGCATCAGTGCCATTATTACCGGTGCAGGGAACCCGAAAACCAAATTGTAAAGCGAAATTAATAGGGTATTTGATAAAAGCCGTGTAAAATCGGGATTTGAAAAAAAGTCTGCAAAATGTTTAAATCCAACCCATGGACTCTTCAGAAACCCAAGATAAGCATTATAATCCTTGAATGCGATTAATATTCCCCACATAGGCAGATATTTAAATATAATATAATGTAACAGTCCGGGAATCAGTAATATGTACAGCCAGAGATCCTTCCGTATTATTGCTAATTTCTGTTTTCCTGTTGCCTTTTTTGCCACCGTTCTTTTCCCGGCAATTTGAATTGACGTTCCGTTCAAAACAAATCTCCTCCTAATTTAAAATCATATCTCAGTATCCAAAATGACATGAAATATTTCTAAAAATATATTAAAACTACACTAATATTCTATAGGTGTACCAAATTTGATTCCATAGTCATAATAGACACTAAATTCTCAGCTGTGAAAGTTCAGTGTCTCAAAGCTTTGATATGACTGCATTTTATCCATTATAAGCTGTGCGGAAAATGAAAATTGAAATGAATAGTCATTTTAGCTACAAAGGGTATGTAATCAGGAAAATTACCCAATTAAGGCAAATTTGAAATATTTTACTTATTTATTTACAATACCTTAATAAGTTCTATTTAACCTCCTGTACTTTCCCGGAGTCATTCCTGTATACTTCTTAAAAAACCTGATAAAGTTTTCGGTATTTTTATATTTCAGTTTTTCTGCAATATCTGATATCAGCATGTCTGTTTCAACCAGCCATTTTTTAGCCATATCAATTCTGTATTGTGCAAGGTATTCACTGAAAACGATACCCGATTCATTCTTCAGTATTCTTCTTATGTAGCTGGGATGATAATTCAGCCTGGCAGCACAGTCTTCCAGAGTCAGTTCTGTATGGAATTCTTCGTGTATGATGTTCAGAACCTGATCCACAATTTTTTTGTATTGCTTTTTTTCAGAAAGTTCAATGTTTTCTATAATGGGTTTGATTATGTCGGCGGAAAACCATTTTTCAATTTCTCTTACGGTTTTAAGCCTGAAGAACTGCTCATAAACAGATATACCGTCTTTAACAATTACATCATAGGACTGGCCGTAATCCTTCAGAATCTGTAACAGGTCGGTCAGCAGCCGAACAAGTAATGCCTGGTACTCATTTATTGATGCTTCAACCATGAATACCCTGCTGATAAACTGGTGCAATAACTCATCTGCTTTTTCGTACGAACATGTTTTAACCGCATCCAGCAATTCTTCTTCAAGCTTTTCAGGGAACACAGGTTTTAAACCGCTTAAATTCTGTATATCATGATAAAATATAATTGCTCCGTAACCAAGGCTGATCTGATGTTTCAATGCTTCAATACATTCATAGTATCCCTTGTTAACATCACTGTAACTTGAAATTGGTTCACTGATCCCTATACTTACTGAGATATCAAGTGTTTTTTTGACCGTACTCTGAATTTTTTCGGTTGCTGAAAACGCGATCTCTTTCATAGCGTCAATCTGGTTGCTTACTTTTATTATTGTAACCTGATGCTCCTCAACAACTATGGGCTTTAATACAATAATTTCCTCAAGGATTTCCCCAACAACATTGTTTATTGCAAAAAGCATCAGATCCTTATCTTCCTTTTGATATATAGTACCTTCAAAAGTATCAATTCTTGTAACCAGAACACATACCGGTTCTGTTAAAACAGGAAAACCATATAATTTTAGCCTTGAGTCGATTACATCCTTATCAAATCCATGAAGTATCAGTTGCAGGATAAAATACTCTTTTAGCTGTTCTGACTGGATGGACAACTTATTATTTAGCCTGGAATTGTCCTTCAGTAAAAAGTTTATACGCTCTTCAATAAGGCTGAATTCATCGTGATTTTTGGACGACTCTTTCCGAACCGGCACTACTTTTAAAACCATATTGTAAAGTTTCTGAATAGGCCTGTAAAGCCTGTTTGAGATTATAAATGCTGCCACATTTACTATTATAATTACCGTAATACATGCAACAAACGTAAACCATGCAATAGCTCTTGAATCTTTCGATATATCCGCTATTGATGTTACCGATAAATATATCCAGTTATTATACGAGGATTTCAGATAATTTATGCTGTAATCCACATTGTTTATTTTAATATTGAATTTTCCCCTGTCATCGGACCGGTTCTTTGCTTCCTGGTAATATGTAACCGAATTATAGTTTCTTCCCAGTTCTTCTTTGTCATCATGGGCAATAACAACACCGTTTTCACTTATTACCATTACCTTTCCCAGGGTTTTATTTTCCGAAATCAGTTTAGCAAACTGGCTGTAAGGTATTTTCATTATGGCTATGCAAGACGGTTCATCAGAAAATAACGGCCATTTTTTTACAAGGCAGACGCTGGTTCCTGTATTTTCATCATCTGTATCGTTTACTATGCTTAAGTCATCGATCCAGAAGGAAGTACCCGGTTTTTTTATCAGTTCATCCAAATAATGTTGGAACTTATAATTTTCAAGCCTGTATATTCCACTGTTATCAATGACCCATTCATTATCAAGGTTGGCAAAGCAAATATCACTTACTCCTAAACTGTAAGTAGGTAAATTATTGATGGCATCCTCAACATTATTAAAGATTAAGAAATTTCCACCATCCATATCTGTGTGCAGGCTGGCTTTTACTGCAGGTGTTTCAATAAACTGCGCCATTATGTGATCTGCTGTATACAAAAGCTGTTCAACCGACAGCTGTACCTGAACAAGGTTTCTCATATTACTTTCATTTACTTTGTCCTGTATTGATTTTGAGCCACTGTAAGTTGAGAAAACACCGACAATAATAGCGGGTATTGTACCGAGAAGTATACAAATTATTACAAGCCGTATTCTGACCGTCAACACGGATTGGTTCATTTTTTACCTCCAGCCGCAATATGTTTAAACGATTAAAACCAATGTATGAATCCCCCAAGCAACATAGCACACCGTTCCAACTAGGCAGGGTAATTTAAAAATCACCCCCTGTAATGAATCAAACAGGTTCCCTGCATTTCCAGGAGGTGAAAACCATTTTCCTCGTTCCAAAATTTATATAACTGTACATGCTATTATATCATATCATTATGATTCATACATTTAAAGTACAAACATGCATTTTTGACCATGTTACACGCTTTATCTTCAATATTGAGCCAATAACAGCTTTCTTTTTGCCATAATCTCAAGCCTTTGATATATTAAACCAAAAAACATGGGGAGACAGGCTGCCAAAAGTCCGGAATCAGGAAGTGATAAGCTGACTTATTATTGAATTGAAATATTTAACTATGAAGTTCAGATAAAATTCAAAAAGCAGTCACTTTAGAGGCATTGCAACAGAGAAAGGCTTCTTCACAAATAAACTCTGTAATGACATAAAGTACTGCCTATTTCGAAATGAAATTTAACCCGGTGCTTACAATATATGAAGAGGCAATATTGTTTTAACCGGTTAAAGGGAGCAGCTTCTTATTTACTGCTAGCCCTTTATACCTGTGGATGCAATTCCTTCGACAAAATATTTCTGCAGGCTCAGAAATACTACTATAACCGGGATAAGTGACATTACTGATCCAGCCATTATCAGCCCATACTCGGATGAATACTGGTTTATAAACATTTTCAGCCCGAGCTGTATTGTTTTCTTTTCCTGTGATTTTAAGTAGATCAACGGCCCCAGATAGTCATTCCATGTACTGACGAAAGTAAAGATTGTTAATGTCGCTATAGCCGGCTTGGAAAGAGGAAGCATGATTTTCGCGTATATACCGTATTCAGTCATCCCATCAATTCTTGCCGCTTCGCATAGCGAGTCGGGAATACTTAAATAAAACTGTCTCATCAGGAATACACCAAAAGCCGAAAATGCCTGTAGGCAAATAATTGCCAGCAGTCTGTCGTTAAGCCCGAAACTTCTCATCATAAGAAACTGCGGAACCATATATACCTGCCACGGCATTGCAATTGTGGCTATATACGCAAAAAACAGCTTGTTTTTGTACTTGAAATCAAGTTTTGCAAAAGCGTAAGCTGCAAAACTACTGGTCAAAATCTGAAGGCATGTTACAACTATGGTTAAAAATACGGTATTCTGAACAAATTTAAAAAACGGCACCTTTGTCCAGATATCAGCATAATTCTGCCATCTTGGCTTCTTTGGAATCCACACGAACGGATTCATGTTAAATACTTCCCTATCCAGTTTAACAGATGAAGAGAGCATCCATAGGAACGGCAGTATCATAATTGCAGCCATAATTATAAGGATCAGATACAGTATGCTTTTTTTAAGTGTTTTCATAGCCCTGATTGATTTCATATTTAATACTCCTTAACCGTTTTATTCGTTCGCATATCTGGATTGTCCCTTAAACTGAATAAGAGTAACCGTAAGGACCAGAACGAAAAGAACCATTGCAACAGCGCTGGAATAACCAAGTTTCCAAAAGTTAAAGGCATTCTGGTAGATGTAATATACCAGTACCATGGATGATACCGATAAAGTGTTTGTGCTGCCACCTGCCAGCATGACGGCAATGTCGTATATTTTGAAACAGTTTATTGTCAGCATGACTGATACTAAAAATGTTGTGGGCTTTAAGCCAGGCAACGTTATATAGCGAAACCTCTGCCATGTGTTTGCTCCGTCAATGGTACCGGCCTCATACAGTTCACGGGGAATGGTTTGCAATCCAGCCAGGAACATAACCATGTAATATCCCATAAACCTCCATACGCTGAACAATATTAGCATTACCAGCGCTAAACTGCCGGTAAACCAGTTTGGCAGCTTTTCCTTCGGCACTTTGAACACATAGTAAAGTATTGCATTTACAGGCCCCTTGGAAGAATGAAAAACCATTGTCCACACAGAGGTTACTGCAACCAGTGAAGCTACATAAGGGAAAAAGCCCAGTGTCCTGAAAAAAGCACGGCCTTTTATCTGCTGATTCAATATAACAGCCAATGCCAATGAAGTGGCAAGGGTCAGCGGCACTGTTCCGATACTGTAAATTATTGTATTTTTTAATGACGCAATAAAGAATTTGTCTTTAACAAGTGCTTTAAAATTCTCCAGCCCGACAAACTTTACAGGGTTATTCCCATCCCACTCCAGGAAAGCAAGCATAAACGCGAAGGTGATGGGCACCAGCGTAAAAACAGCAAATCCTATAAAGTTCGGGGCTATAAAGGAATATGCAATCAGGTTTTTCTTTAAGTTGCGCCTTTTTCGCGATTTCTGCAATGAATCCGTGCTTCCTGCACTCATTTACAATTCTCCCCCTGTAACCGATTTTACAGATAAAGCCGGCTATAACACCGGCTCTATCCGTTGTACCAAAAAACTTCATGTTATTATCCGGCATCTACCTAATTCTTCAGTTTTGCAACTTCTTCGTTCATTGCGGCAATACCGTCCTTTACTGAAATTTCGCCACTCATTATCATTTTATGGTATGTATCAAGAATGGCATTTATTTCAGAAACATTAGGTGCATAAGGAACTTCAAGATACAGGTTTGAAACTTCAAGTGCTTCTTTGCTTTGCTCGTCTTTCGGGAAACCATCGAGGCCGGCTATAATTGTTTTAACTTCTTCGGTTGATATTGCAGGGAAGTTTCCTGTCCTTGCCATAACAGCAGCACCTTCAGGTCCGCTTACCCATTTGATGAACTCAAAAGCTTCCTGTTTATTGTCTGAAACAGAGGTTATTGAAAGGCCAGTAATCGTTCCAAGGGTGGAACCCGGTTCAACGCCCTCAGCATGAGGATATTTTACAATACCCCAGTTGCCGCATAGCTCGGGATCGTAATCGCCCTTCTCAAGGCCGCTTATTAATGTGGCTATAAACCAAGAACCCATGTTAAGCATAGCTATGTTGCCATTTGTAAAAGCCGCTGAATAGTGCAATCCTTCGGTGCTGACATCGGTATAAGACATTGCAACGCCATCCTTCATCTGATTCAGCACCATGTTGTAGTATGGCTCAAAGAAAGAATAGTCTGAGTCAAGTATTGAATGTTTGCCGTCAAGAATGCCAAACAACTGAACGGCGCTTCTCCATGTATGATAATGAGCGCCATAAACTTCAGAACCGAATGTTGTATCGGTTACTTTCCTGGCAAGCATATCATACTCCTCAAATGTCATGTCATTCGTGGGGTATTCCACACCGGCACGATCAAAAATGTCCTTGTTATAGAAAATAACCCAGAAATCACTTCTGAAAGGCAGTTCATACAATTTCCCATCAACTGTTACCTGGTCGGTTATACCGCCATACCTGGACAGATCTATTCCTGCCGCTTTAATATAGTCGTCCAGCGGTTCCAGAGTATTTTTCTGGACCAGTGTTGCATAGCCGGGAACGTCTTTAATTGTTACCACGTCGAATTCACTGCCGCTTCCCGACAGCTCTGCCGCGAGGACAGTCATATAGTCTGTTGAACCTAAATCTGTATACTCAATTGTTACATTTGGTTTGACTTTTTTATACTCTTCAATCAGTTTGCCCCAGTACGGAGTGGATTCATAGTCCCAAAGTGCCCATTTTAATGTGACTTTCTCTTCAGGTGTTTGGGAACCTCCGCCGGACGGTGCAGTTGTGGGAGTTGTCGTTCCTGAACCTGTGTTGGTTGAACAACCAACGAGCATTGTGACCAATAAGCTTAAACAGAGAAGAAGAACCATAACTTTTCTTTTCATACTATAATCCTCCTTATTTAATTATATGAATTGTATATACTGAGATCCAAATCATGATGTTTAATTCAAATATATACAATTTGCAGGCTTAATTGAATGGCATATCTTATAATTTTCATTCCTTATTCCATTATATTTGAATGCTTTTATGAACCCGGATAATAAACTTGTAATATTTTAAGATAAAGATATAATATATTACAATTTTATAGAATTTTAAATTTTTGTGTTATAATAATTTAAAATAATTGATTTGGTCCCGGTATATTCCAATGGGGGTTTTGAGGGTTTAATAAATGAAACCGCTAACTAAAACCATTAAAGGTAAAATAATTATATCAACTCTTTTGTTTTCATTTATTTTATCATTCTTTATTGCGGGTATCAGTTATAAAGTGTATCATGACTATCTTAGAAATAACCTCATACAGTCATCAGAGCTCGGTTTGCAGGTTATTGCGGATACTATCAACAGTGAACTTAAAAACATCTTTTCTCTTGCGGAATGGTGCCAGGCCAACAATACCATCGGCGAATTCTCATTATACGGGTCTAAAACAGCAAAGCAGAAGATAACTGTTTATGAATACCTGAACCAGCAATATAATACAAATGATTCCTCTGAATATATCCAGAGAGTCATATTGGCAAGCAACCAGAAGGAATTCGTTCAGATTGTTCTGATACCCCACGCGAGCGTAACCGATGTTTTCGACGTTGTTGGAAACCTGGATTATTTTGAGAATGCTTTAAAGAGCAGGCCTTATACCTTTGACATGGGATTTGTGTATGATCCTTTTAAAATCAGGAACAAACCCGTCATTCTTCCTCTTATCCGCCCGATATACAGCCTCTACGATTCTACCATTACCGGATGGGTTTTTATCTCGATATCGCCAAGCCTGTTTTCCGATGCCATAGACAAGTATCATCACAGTGACGGGGAATCGATATATATTACCCTGTCAAAAAACACTTATTTATATCAGGACGGCACCTTCGTGCCAATAGATTTCAGGCCTGAGTTTCTCACCGAAAATGACAATAAAGATATTGCCACTCTTTATAATGATACTCTGTTGAATACCGGATACGAGAAAAGTTCATTTTACGTTACACGCCCGCTTAATACGGCAGGCTGTTATATAACCCAGGAAGTCAATATCAATGAACTTGTTTCACAGACAAAATTTTATGTAGGCATCCTGATTGTAATATGTTTAATCATTGTCCTGGCAGGGTTCTTAATGTCACTGCTGCTAAACAAAATGGTAAACAAGCCGGTAATAAAATTAAAGGCTACCATGGCTAAAATTGCAAGCGGTGATTTCTCCAGGGACTATTCAATTGAATGGGACAATGAATTTGGGGAAATAGGAAAAGGGATCAACAAACTGTCCGAAAGCATCAATAATTTAATGCACAGCAGGCTTGAAATGGAGAAGCAAAAAAGGGATTATGAGTACCAGATGCTGCAAAGCCAGATTAACCCGCATTTTCTTTACAATACACTTATGTCGATAAAATGGATGGCAAATGTTCAAAACGCTCCGGGCATTGGTGAAATGGCAACAGCCCTGTCAAGGCTTTTGAGGGATATTTCAAAGGAAAAAAGGCAGTTAGTTCCTCTTTCAGAGGAATTGAGCTTATTAATGGATTATTACACAATTATGAAGTACCGTTATGGCGGGACAATCACCATTGATGTCAGAATTGACAATGAAGAACTCCTTAATTGCGGCATTCTGAGGTTTACGCTGCAGCCAATTGTTGAAAATGCCATCTTTCACGGAATTGAACCGAAAGGTTCCACAGGGACTATTATCATTCATATTTTCAAAAATGATCCGGGTGATCTGCAGATTGATATTACAGATGACGGCGTCGGCATGGATGAAGAAATGATAAAATCGTTGTTATCCGATAAAGAAGGAAATAAATCAAGTTTCTTTAAAAAAATCGGGATTGCAAATGTACATAACAGGATTCAACTGGAGTTTGGCGAAAAATATGGATTATCCATTAAAAGCAAAACAGGCAGTTTCACAACCGTAACCATCGTCCTTCCCGCCAAACCCTGCCCGCCTGAGTCAAACACCGGTATTTAACTTTTTGACAATTGCGTTTTTTTACAGAACATTTTAAAATTAATCAGAAAGGACTAATTCTGACAATGATTCGTTTATTAATTGTCGATGATGAACCACTGGTACAAATAGGGATAAAGTCCATGCTGGACAGGTCGGGTCTTGGCATTGAAATATGCGGGTCAGCACCTAACGGAATGGAAGCTCTGAAATTAATAGAAAAATATTCACCGCAAATTGTTATAACCGATATTAAAATGCCCATAATGGACGGCCTTGAACTAATGAAGAAATGCCAGCAATTATACGGACGACTGCCCCTGTTTATTGTGCTTACAAGCTATGAGGAATTCCACCTGGCAAAAGAGGCATTAACACTGCATGCAATAGATTACCTGGTGAAAATTGAATTAACCGAAGAAAGCCTTAAGGCAAGCATTCTCGCTGCCATGGACATTTTGGACGAAATTATGCGAAGTTCGCAATACCAGGTTCAGTCAGTTCCGGTTGAAACTTTGCTTTTCCACGAACGATTTTTTATTATGCTGCTGAACAACCTGTTCGAAAACGAGGAACAGTTTCGCCTTCAGGCACAGATTCTTTCGCTGGATTTTAATGCAGCAGGTTACATGGCTTCATACATGGAAATAATCAACCCCAAAGCCGATACCATGGACACAAAACAACAGCTTGGTTTCTTTTCAAGTACGCTGCAAATGATAAAAACATTACTGCCTAAATATATAAGATGCTATATTACGGCATTGGACATCCGGCATTTTTCAATTATCTTTCTTATTTCTGAAGATAAACTGCCGGATCACATCGGGGTAATCCGCAATTCGGTCAGCAATACGGCTATAATGCTTAAAAATTACTATGGTGCATCAATACATGGCTCTGTTGGACGGCTGGTGGAAAACCCGCTGGACATTTCTGCCTCGTTCCAGGATTCCAGGCAAATATTCAACATGTCATCACCGGATTCGCCATTGTGCTTTTTTGATGAGCATGACGTTAAAAAGCCGGTAAAAAACATATTCAATATTTCGATATTTAAAGATGACATAGTTTCAGCATATGAAGAATACGATCCTTACCGTCTGAAAAATGTTTTTTCTTCGATCCAGGAATTGTTCATGGAAAACCCGTCGTATTTCCTTCAGGCCCTGGATGCCGCAAGCAATATTCTTTACCTTTCAATTTCCCTTATTCCGAACGGGGAAGAGATAGTTTCAAATATTTTTAAGGATAACCCGCAAAACTACAGGTGCCTTTTTACACTGAACACCACCGAGCAAATCCTGCAGTGGCTTAATACTCTGTTTGACGGCTTGTGTTCATATTTTATGTCAAAAAAGAAGGATTATAAGAATCGCATTGTATACAATGCCAAGCAATATATCAAAAACAATTATAAGAAGAAGTTAACCCTTAACGGGGTTGCTGCGGCTCTTGGCATCAGCCCCAATTACCTGAGCCTTTTGTTTAAAAAATATTCTGATTGCGGTTTTATTGATTATGTAAACCAAGTCAAAATCCAGGAAGCAAAAAAAATTATGTCCGAAAGTGACATGAAAATATATGAAATAGCCAGCGAGCTTGGTTTTGAAAATGCTTTTTATTTCAGCAAAGTATTCAAAAAAGTGGAAGGCTTATCACCCACCGAATATAAAAGAAGGCAAGAGGGCAATTCTTAAATAAAGCAAGCACCTTGTCATGAGAAGCCATGTAATTGGTTGCCGGTTCTTTTACTTCATGATAAAAAGATCAAAAAAGCCTTACCCTTGCGTCTTTCCCATGTCCCGTGATAGAATTACAGTCGAAAGTGAACATAATATTGCATTGCAGAGGAGATTTTTCTATGCAAATATACAGATATGATTTACATACCCACACTTCGGAAGCAAGCAAATGTGGTCTGGTATCTTCAAAGGAGCTTGTACATTTCTACAAAAGGATAGGATATACCGGTATTTGCATAACCGATCACTTTTTTAACGGGAATACCGCCGTGCCAAAAGATCTTCCCTGGGATATCAGAGTTGAACTTCTTTGCAGAGGTTTTGAAAATGCTTATGAAGAAGGGAAAAAAATAGATTTGGATGTGTTTTTTGGCTGGGAATATACTTACGGGGGTTCGGATTTCCTGACATTCGGGCTTGATAAGGAATGGCTTTTGAATCATCCCGATATTTTAAGCCTTCGTTTACATGAATACTGCGACCTTGTACATGCTGAAGGTGGTTTTATTGTGCACGCCCATCCTTTTCGTGAGGCTTCATACATAGCCATGTTCAGGCTGTTGCCCCGCAGAGTGGATGCCGTTGAAACCATAAATGCTTGTAATACCGATTTTGAAAATCAATGCGCCGATAAATATGCAGACATGTTTGAACTGATTAAGGTTGCCGGCTCGGACACCCATTCCGACAAGCCGGGCAAAGTATCGGGCATTCAGCTTAACCGACGCGTTAAAGATATAAATGACCTTCTTAATGCCATTAAAAACAAAAATACCGACATTTTCACAATGACTTTATAAGCCGGAAAGGGGAACGGTACTTTTTATATCGTTCCCCTGATTTCAGGTTTTGATACCGGTAAGAACTATACCTTCAACAAAGCTTTTCTGACCTATCAGATAAATAATAATTCCGGGAGCTATGACCATGCACGTTGCCGCCATTGCCAGATTCCACTTTGTACCAAAGGAACCGGTAAAATTAGTTAAGGCAATAGCAAAGGTAATTTTATTCATATCATTTATATAAATCAACTGTTGCAACAGATCATTCCAAAGCTGAATGAATAACATCAAAATTACAACTGTAATGGCAGGCTTTATATTTGGAACAAGAATGGACCAAAGTATACACATACGTGATGCTCCATCTATCTCAGCCGACTCGTCAATCTCTTTTGGTACTGTAGTCATGAACTGACGAATCAGGTAAATGTTAAAAAAACCGCCACCTGTAAGAAATGGAAGAATAAGCGGCCAATACGTGCCTCCAAGACCTACTATCTTTGTCCAAAAAATATAAAGAGGGATTAATGTAACCATTCCTGGAAGAAGGATTGTTCCAACACAAAGAGTAAAAATAAGTTTCTTGCCTTTAAATCTTAACCTGGCAAACGCGTAACCACAAAAAATAGCGGTTATAGTCCCGAAAGTCACTGCAGGAATAATTATTGTAAATGTATTTTTAAAATATGTCCAATATTTAAAGGTTTCAAGGGTTTTTGAATAATTCGATACCATCCACTCATAGGGTATGAAAGAAGGTGGGTAGGAATACAGTACACCGTTACTCATAAGGGAAGATCGTATTATCCACCACAGGGGAAGCAGTACGGCAGCTGCAAAAATAACAACAAATACAAATGCTATCCCGTTCACAATCTTCTCTCTTCGCTGTTTGCTCTTAAAAAACGAACTTTTAATAGTATATGTATTGTTTACTGACCCTTCCATAATTATTTTCCTCCCTCTTCCTCATAAAACAGCCAGTATTTTGATGTCGCAAACAATATTGCGGTAAATATTCCGACCAACACAAAGAATATAGCAGCATATGCGGCCGCATATCCAATTTTATATTTGGTAAATGCATACCTGTAAATAAGATATGACATAAACATTGAGGCGTTCTGAGGTCCACCGTTTGTTATTGCTAAAGCCGGTGTAACCACCTGAAGGTTAATGATTAATGCCATAAGCAGGTTATAAAATATTATTGGTGACATATAGGGTATGGTAATATACCAGAATCTTTGCCATGAATTAGCTCCGTCAATTTCGGCAGCTTCCTGATATACACCCGGAACATTTTGAAGTCCTGCAAGGAAAATTACAATCAAATTGCCGGCACACCACACTGCAATAAGCGCCAATGAAGGCAATACGTTCTTTGGGCTTTCCAGATATTTAACCGGAGGCAGGCCAAGCATTCTGTTAATATGATTAAACAAACCGTAATTCAACTCGTATAACCATCGCCATGTAGTATACACTCCAATTGCAGGCAGCATATAAGGTACAAAGAAAATTGAACGCCATAACGGACGTGCAGGAATATTCATATTAAGTAATATTGCAATAAACAACGAGTATATCATGGAACCTATAACTGCCAGAAATGCGTATACAAGAGTAGCTTTTAAAGAATCGGTAAAGTAGATATCAATTGTAAACATCTCTTTATAATTATCAAAACCAATGAATTCAGGGGAAGTCATTCCATTCCATTTGAACAAACTTAATACAAAAGCCGACAAGGTTGGTATATAACTAATCATCGAAAGCCCCAGAAAAGCCGGTATCAAACATAAATACGCTGTAATTGCTTCTTTTCTGCTATTTGTTAAAAAAGGTTTATGTCTTCCAGACTTGATTTGACCTCCATTATTCATGCCAAGAACTCCTTTTATATCCGGCACCTGCTTACGTATATCCACGTAAACAAGTGCCTCTTCTAATATTTAGCTAAGACTTGGTCAGTTATTTTCCAAAAAGATGCGGTTTAACTCATCATAGTACTTATTAATAGCTTCCCTGGCAGTCATATCTCCGGTCCAGACATAGGACATTGCAGTATCGAGAGCTGCATTAAATACGTCTGTGCCACTTACATAATACCATGCTGTTGAGACTGCATTGTTAAATGCATAATCTACAACTGCGCTTTTGTACATACCAGCTTCCGGATAATTCTTGTTGTTAATCCATTTGTCTGTCAGTTCACTATTAGTATACCATGATTCAAGTATAGGCATCCAGGTACCATTTTCTATAAGATCCCATGAATTTTCTTCCTGGTAATACCATTTAAGCCATGTCATAGCTTCTTCAGGATGTTTAGTTGTTGCAAATACAACATTAGGCCCCCCGGTACAGATCGTAACTTTTTCCTTGAAATAAGGCAGAACACCTACCCCATATTCGAAATTTGCATCGGGCCCGAGATATGTACCAACATTCCAGGCACCGTCTGTTGCCATTACAATTTTCTCGGTTCCAAGGGAAGTTGACAATGCGGTGGCAGCAGTACTGACAGGTGGCGCACAGTGATATTTCAAAGACAGGTCGGCAATTGCCTGAAGTGCTTCTACAGCTTCGGGCTGGTTAATAATACATTCTGTACCGTCCTTATTGAAGAAACCACCGCCGTTTGAAAGGCACCATACTTCAAGCTGCCATGGCAGAATGTTTACGCAGCAGCCATAAATATCTACGTTATTCGGATCAAAATTCGGATCCAGAGCATTTCTACCGTTAACGTCAATTGTAAGTGTTTGAGCAACTCTTACAAACTCATCCCAGGACCATGCATCTTCAGCCTTTGCAGGCGGTGTGAACTGATTTATGTCAAGTCCCTGTTTTTCGCACACTTCCTTAAGCAGGTCAATATTATACCAAATATTCAGAACCTCATTAGCCGCCGAATAAGCTACAGGAGTACCGTTATTTTTAAATGTTATACAATCCAGAGGTTTTGCTTCATTTTCTTCATACATTTCACTGATATCATAAAGTAACCCGTTTTTAGCAAAAGTAAGAACCCCTGCTTCACTCATTATTGCCGTATCGGGCAGCTCGCCTGCTGTGGACATGGTATTGAGTTTTGCAATATAGTTATCATAGTCAATCTTTAAAACTTCCACATAGATTTTATCCTGTTGCGCATTAAATTTGTCAGCCACTGCCTGACAGGCAGCTGTTTCTGTCTCGTTCCCCCATTGTGCATATGTGATGCGTATCCGTTCGTCTGCAGAAGTTCCACCACTGCTCTCAGTACCTGTCGTTCCTGTAGAAGGAACATCTTTGTTTGTACCGTCACATGCAGAAAGTGTTATAAGGCTTAACATCACTATAGCAGCCAGTAGAATTGCGATTTTTCTCTTAATCATCTTATCTCCCCTTTTCTACTTTTATATTTCAACACGTCATTGTGTTGATGTACCAATTAATGTTTTGATATGTACTATAAACGGGCTTTTTGCCAGACGATCATTTCTCCTTCCCCCCTGTTGCCCCAAAGACAATATGGAATGGCCTTAAGTCTTACCTGTTTCTCCCTGAATACTGGTTTGCCATACAGCTCGCCGTCTTCAATACCTTCATTCAGAAGGCGTGTTCCGTAATACTCTATTACGGGGAATTTACCGAAAAGCTCATCTTCTGTTATATTTTCCTCTAGGGTGCTATTAACCGAAGCATAAATTGCGGCAAGGTTATCACCGTTATCTTTTTCTTCAAGACAGTAAACACAGGGACCCTTCATCAGGGCTATTTTTCCAACATTGGCACTGACCCTTTCATTTGCCGATACCCAACGGGGTTTAACGTCAAAATCTATCTCAATGGTATGGAATCCGTCCCATGGACCTGAAAAGCAGGCATATCCGTTGTCCTCATCTATTTCCACCCGATGGCCATCTCTGGTGGCTTTTATTTGACCCGAATAGCCAGGTATACGAACGTTTATTGTGATTTTTTCAGGTGAAGAACAATTTACTTTTAAAATGATTTTTCCTTCCTGCATCAATGCAGATTCCAGTGACAGTGACATTTCAGTTTTATCAAACTTGACTTTGGCGGTTGAAGAGATAAAAAGATTGATATAAAGCCGGTCTTTATCTTTAGCATATATGTATTGCCCAAGAGATGACAGCGTTCTGGAAACATTCGGGGGGCAGCAGGCAACACCGAACCATCTTTGGCGTACAGGTTTTACATGTTTCATATAAGTATGGTCGGTACAGAAACGAGGTACAACTTCAAGGGGGTTAACATAAAAATACCTGTCACCGGTTATGCTGATTGATGAAAGAACAGTGTTATACAATGCTTTTTCAACCGTATTGTAATATTCTGCATTTCGGGTAGCAGCATTCATTCTCTGGCCAAACATCATAAGCCCTATAGAGGCACATGTCTCACTGTAATTTGTGTTGCTGGGAAGATCGTAATCTGTTGTAAATCTTTCAAGAAAGCCACTTGAACCAACAGATCCTGTTATATACATTCTGAATTTTGTTATATTATTCCACAATGCCTGACATGCTTCCAACATCTCTTCATCTTCATACTCAATAGCTAAATCCACCATTGCGCTGTACATATACATTGCCCTGACAGCGTGACCTTCAGCAGTTCTTTGTTCAACAGGCCGAATATGTGATTGTGAATATTTTAGATCGTAATCTGCCAGTTCGGGGAAAAACTCATATCCACCACGCTTTTTTATTTCGTTAATGAAATAATTGGGATGATTTCCTCTCTCCTCAATGAAGTACCGTGCGGTATCCAAATAACGCCTTTCACCTGTAACCCGGTATAACTTTATTAATGCAATTTCAATCTCCTGATGACCCGGATACCCATTTATCCGGTTTTCACCTTTTCCGAAAACTTCACAAATTAGATCGGCATTTTTTCGGGCAATTTCAAGCAGGTTTGTTTTACCTGTAGCATAGTAATATGCAACAGCTGCTTCAATCAAGTGACCCGAGCAATAAAGTTCATGCCCCTCTACAAGATTTGTCCAGCGTTTTTCGGGTTCTGACACGGTATAGTATGTATTAATGTATCCATCTTCCTGCTGCGCTCGCCCGATAAGACTTATAACTTCATCTATGGTTTGTTCAAACCTGTTGTCACTACCATTCCAAATGCAATAAGCAGCAGCTTCTATCCATTTGTAAAGATCACTGTCCTGAAATACAACCCCTTTTCTTTCCCCTTTTATTTCACCGGCCGCTATACGGAAATTTTCAATGCAGTGAGTAGGAATGGCGTCCTTAACACGATCATTTAGTATATCCCACTGATATGGGATCATTTTCTCGGCTACTAGTTTCAAATAGCTGCCGAAAATCGGGTCTGTAATTTTTATGTCCTGTAAATCAAGGGTATTTAATCGTTTACTCATACAAAAGCTCCTTATTATCGCATTTTTGTGGTAATCGTTTTATTAATTAACTCCTGATTATTTGTCAGGCTTGTTGTTCCAATGTTGCAGAATGTTCGGCTTTTTATCCATTTAAACCTCAAATTGATACAACAATTTTTTCAGTGTTTTAATTAAACGTTTACCCTGTGCGGATATATAATAACATATTATTTACCAGTTTGTAAATAACATTTCTAAAAAAATATAATTTTTTATTTTACAGACAGATGGCGGGTTATACAGAACAAATGAAAAAAACCGACGTTCAGGCTTACTTTTTTAGATTAATCTATTTAAGAATACTCTTGTATAACGTTTAACTATTATGTATAATTATTGTAGACAGTAAATTATACAATAAGGAGAGGTTTTATGGCCAGTATGAAAGATATTGCAGAGCGCGCAGGGGTTTCAATAGCTACAGTTTCAAAAGTGCTTAACAATCAGGGAGGTATCAGTCAGGAAACAGCCGAACTGATTCACTCGATAGCAAAGGAACTGAACTATCATCCTAATTTTTATGCAAGAAATTTAAAAAAGGGCGCAAGCCGTGCGATAGGAGTTATTACCGAAGATCTAACCGTTTTTAATTCTTCTCCAATCGTAGATGGAATAGGCGCATATTGCGATGACCACGGTTATCATTATTTCCTGGAAAACATGCGTCTGGACAGACTTAAAATAGATCCCATCAGAGATGTAAAGAAATACAATGAAATTGTCAGGAAATCCATAAGTTTCATGAAGGCTTTGCAGGTTGACGGCCTTATCTACCTTGGATGCCACAGCCATAAGGTACTTTCTTTGCCGGAAATCGATGATACTCACTGCGTTTTTGCATATTGCAGCAGCTCTAACCCTAACATTCCGTCGGTATCGTATGACGATAATGAAGCAAGTTTTGAAGTGGCAAATTATCTTATTAATGCCGGTCACAGATCGATTGGTGTTATTACAGGCCCGCTTGCCAGTATCCATACACAAAACCGTCTTATTGGATATCAGAAAGCATTGTTTAACAACGAAATCCCATACAATCCCAAATTGACGGTAAATGGCGACTGGGGAAGAGATTCAGGTTATGCCCTTGCGAAGCAACTAATCGATAACGGTGTAACGGCTATATTTGCCCAAAACGATTTAATGGCTATGGGTGTTATTGATTATTGCAGAAAAATAGGAATTGAAGTAGGTCGTGATCTTGCATTAATTGGATTTGACGACAGGGAAATCTGCACTGTCAGTCGTCCCACTCTTTCAAGTGTCAGCCTGCCACTATTCGAAATCGGGCAAACATCGGCAGAGATTTTAATTAATAAAATAGAAAATAAACCATCCGAATTAACAGGGGAAATACTTCTTGAATGTAAGCTTATAGAAAGAGAATCATCACGGTTTGTAAAAAATAATACATAATCAGGATATTAATTTATATTTTTTACCAGTATTCTGTATTTTGCGGGTGTTATTCCCATGTGCTGCTTAAACCGCCGTATAAAACTTGAAGCGTCATAATATCCTACAGAAGTACCGATATCCTGAATGGACATATCGGTTCCCGCAAGAAGTTCCTTTGCCTTTTCCATCCGCAAAAGCACTAGGTATTCAGACGGATACATACCCGTTTGTTCTTTATATTTCAAAGACAGTGTTGCAGCACTCATACCATGAATGCTGGCTATCGTTCCCATACTAAGCCCGGGATCTGTGTAGTTTTCACGTATGTAATCAATTACCCGCCCGATAACAGGGTTTTCATCAGGCATATTCTGCTCTTCCTTCTGAAGGATGTCATTGCACAACCGGCGGAGAATCTCGGTTAAATCCGATACCCTTCTGCATCGGGACAGCTCAAAGATGTCATAATATTTTATTGAATGCTCGGAAACCTCATCGTAGCTTAAATACTTGTTCAACAGCATGCTGATGATTTCATTGTAAATAATGCGGAACGCAAACAACGAGAATTTCTTCGTTTTAAGTATTTGAAACAGTTCGTCAATTCTGTCATGCAATGCATCTGCATCACCTGCGTATAGGGCTTTACGAAAACCATCCAGATAGTTTTCGGTGAATGGTTCGATATCCTTCGCTGCCGAGCTGACATCCGAAAACCATAAAACATGCTCATTTCCCATAACAAAACGGTTATCATAGGCTGTACTGGCTTCCAAATAGGCATTGGTAGCTTCTGAGAAATCAGCATGAATATTGCTTGCGGATATAACAGCTTCATTGTCGAATGAAAACAGCACAGACTTTGCATTGTTGACCCAGTCTTCCAGAGCTTCATGTTCATTTGCAAACAGGACAAACAAATACTGCTCGTAATCAAAAATTTCCATGCCATAACCTTTTACATCGCTCCCGTCGGCAAACAGTGAATTTAAAAGCTCAAGCGCTTTGTTTTCAGCCGGTAATGCAGACATTAGAGAAACGCAGTAAAAAGGCCGATCGATATCCATACCAAGATCGGACGCTATGTTAATGGCCTGTTCACGGCTGGAAAAACGGCATTTTACAAACTTCTTTACAAAGTCTGCCCGGCATGCATCCTTGCTTTCATTAAGCCTGGTGTTCAAAACCCTGTTCTGGCCTTTTAATGTTTCTATCCCTTTTTTAATTGCACTAAACCCATCCTCGGAAGTTAATACGTCACCTATACTTTTTTGTATTTCCTTTATAGGCCTTATGTGACTGTTTGCAAAATAAACCGTCAGAAGTCCGCACGGCACGCTTAATAACAGCAGGAATAAAGAAAATGTAAGACGGGAACGGGCTGTCTGCATCTGAACGGTTTCCTGCGGGATAAGTGAAACATAACACAAATCGAGCAGGCTGCCACGCTGTGCAAAAAGTATGTACTTCGTTCCATCCTGTAAAGCAATATTACGAATAATCGGTTCTTCCATTCCTGTAACTTCGTTAAGAATGACATCATCCGGGATGTCTATTGTCCTCTTTGCCGATATAACGTTCTGTCCCGAAAAAATATACATATTACGGTCCTGCAATATTTCATCTGTAAACATTCGCTGGTATGCATTGTCCTGTATGAGAAACACCGCATTACCGACAATATATCTGCCATTCAGTCGCAGAGGTATAATAACCGTAACCATCTTCTTATTGGTATCACTGGTTAAAACACTGTGCACACTCATGCTTGGCAGTATGCATATTTCATCGCTCTTTTTCCTGAGCAGTTCGCATAGCGATTCGGGCGAAATGCCGTCATAGTACATCAGTTTCTCGGTGTAAATATCCATGGATATCGATGTACTGGATGAATAAAGATAATCATCTTCATGGAATACAACATAAAGTTGATCGAAGAAATTGTCGGCATTGTATGAAATCAGGTGTTCTTTAAGATAATATGCTTTTAGTGCGTTTTCTTTCAGTTTGAACGGTGTTATATAGGGTGAAAGGCTTATCTGGTTTGCTATGTTAATAAGCGCGGACAGCTTCTCTTCGTGCTGGAGCCTGAGAGCACTCAGACGATTTGTGTTTTCTTCCACAATACTGGCATGAATAGCCGATGCATAGCTGTTGTTCACATAAATTCCCACACCAATAAAAAGCACAGCCATGACAGCAACATACGAAATAATATAGCGTAATATGATGGAGCGATAAAAAACCCTTCTCATCACACACTCCCTTGCTTATTATTTCTTATTAATTACCGTTTATAAAGCATCCGAATAACCTATAAGCAATATTAAAAGCAGTCCGCCGGGGCAGTAGATTAAAACACCCGCTCTTTTGGTAGTAAACAACCGCCTCCTGTAAAAAAGGTACATTTTTTATTGCTATGACATATTTTTACATTAAAGCCAGGATAACAAAACCGCAGTACATGAAACAGTGCTGCGGTTTATATAAAGCAAAAGCTGCCTAAAAACAATTTCAAAATCCTGATTCTATATATCTATGTATACTTTACCATATTTCCTTATTGAGCGGCAAGATAATTATCATAAGCTTTCTGGTAAAGCTCAACATACCGATCCGCTCCAACGGATTTTGCTGTGCTTAAAAATTGCTTCCAGCTTTCGTCAGTCACTCCGTTTGTAATGAAATTGGTAATGGATTCCTTCATAAATTTATCAATTTCATTATACAAACGCGAAACCTCAATTGCTTCTTCGTTGGACATCTTAGCAAGCCTGTAGAGGTAATAGAATGAATATTTCTCAAGGACTCCTGCCTCTTCATAATCTTTACTGGTCTGATATCTTTCCACGCGGTGAGGAGGCATTTCGTAAATCTTGAAATAATAATCCCCGGGTGCAAAGAATTGCCCGTGATAAACCGGAACATACTTATAAAGTGCATTGTTTTCAGGAACATACAAAATTTCGTATTTCCCTTCGTCATTTATTTTCATCGTGGGCTCTATCGGGCCGCCTTCCCTGATAGGACCATTGACAGATACCATCATTGTTTCTGTTTCCATTTGAGCATCCAGCCACATAAGCGTTTCAGGGATATGCTTATTGGCAACTGTCAGAGCAGCACCTAAAGTAGGAACCTCAAGAATTCGTGGAACTTTTACACCATATTCGCTTGCCGGGGGAATTATTGAGGTATACATAGCCGCAATATCCGGAGTGAGGGCAGTATTTATAAGTCTCAAATAAGTTGTATAGCCAACCCTTCCTGCATTCATTTTTGTTCCCCAAACATTGGAATCCTGGGTAATTGATTCAGGATCAAGCAGGCCTTCTTTATAGCACATGTGCAGCCATTCACATGCATCACGAAAACCTGGCATATAACCTGGGAAAACTACTTTCTGATTGTCATCAATGCAGGCATATACAAATCTCTGCAACGGCACGCCAAAGTTTGCAAAGTGAGTGTAAACGCCCTGGGTCTGGTGAACAAGATCGGCAGCACTGAACGGGATTTCGTCTTTTTCACCGTTCCCGTTAGGATCATTGTCACGGAATGCGCGTAGTACATTGGTAAGTTCATCTATATTCTTTGGAATATCCAGTCCCAATTTATCAAGCCATGCCTTGTTAATGTAATGGTTACCATCGTGGTTGACGTTCTGGGCGGTCAGATTGCCTATATAGTACATCTTTCCGTCTGATGCCGGAATTGATACATAGGCATCATTCAAATACAATCGGCTGTGATAATTCGGCATGTATTTTTCAATATAGTTGTCCAATGGTACAAGGATTTTCTGGTTTACTCCGTACTCTTCAACATCTACTTCTCCGCGAATGATCAAATCCGGCCAGTCTCCCGAAGCAAACATCAGGTTCAGCTTGGTATTCCAGTCACCGTCCTTGACAAGCTCCCATTCAATATGTATGTTTGTCTTTTTCTCAAGTTCCTGGAAAAACCACATATTATCGAAATCCACCTGTTGGTTTTCCAATACATACTGGAATGCACGCAGCGTAATTTTTTCATCACTGATTTTTCCGTCGCTGCCCGGTGCCGTAGCGGTTGTTGTGGGGGTTTCTGTTTTCTGTGTTACGTCACCGCCCTGGTTAACCGAAGGAGTACCGCATGCAACAGTAAGTACCATAAGCACAAGCAACAGCACTAGTAATGATTTTTTCATCCTTAATCTCCTCTCTTTTATTTTTTATATACACCGCCTCACCCGGCGGTTTATCAAACCTTTAAAACCCGCACGAAATCCCCAGGCTCGTTTATTAACCTTTCAGCGAACCAAGCATAACACCTTTTACAAAATAATTCTGCATGAACATGTAAAGAACAACGGCAGGAGCTGTTGAAATGACTATACTGCAGTACTTGGCAACCAACGCTTTCCGGATGGCCTCGGTCATTCCTTTAACATCGCCTTCATATGCCGAAAAAAATGCATCGGTGGATGTGCTGGTGGTGAGCATGGCAACTGCTTCACGCAGTATTGTCTGCAGCGGAAGCTTGGATCGATCTCTTATATAAACCAATGCTGTGAAATAGTCGTTCCACCTTGCAACACCATAGTATACGCTCAATACGGCAATTATCGTACCCGACAGCGGTAAAACTGCATGGATAAAATACTTGAAATGGCCGGCACCGTCAATAATTGCTGCTTCATATAATTCATCAGGAATATTCATTATTATATATGTTCTTGCCACCATCAGATTCCAGACCGAAACACAGTTAATAATAATCATAAGAAGAGCGGTATCGTAAAGCCCAAGTCTCTTGTTCATCAGGAATTGCGGGATTAACCCTCCTGAAAAGAACATTGTAAAAACAAACAGAAAATTTATAAATTTTCTTCCGGCAAATTTCCTGCTTAACGCGTATGCCGCCATCATTGTCACAATAACGCTCAAAGCGGTACCCGTAAGAGTGTAATATATGGAGTTTAAATACGAATGTAAAAGTTCCTTATGGCCGAATACCGCTTCATATCCGATTAGTGAAAAATCCTTCGGCCATAGTAATACTTCTCCCGCTATAACCGCATCAGGGTCGGATACCGATGCAATAATAATAAACCAAAGGGGATATATCACTACTATAAGCACAATAATCCAAAATATGGTATTAAAAACATCAAACACAGTATCTCCCACGGCTTTTTTCACTTTAACACCGATATATGCCATTGTACATTTTCCTCCTAAAACAAGCTTGTTTCACCAAGCTTCTTTGATATCCAGTTAACAGTTATAATCATAACGAAATTTATAATATTTATGAAAAGACCGATAGCCGCTGTATACGAAAACTGGGCTTTGGTCAGTCCCATCTGGTATACATACACTCCAATTATGTCAGATTTCACCATGTTGCCCGGTGTTTGCATAAGCAATGCCTTGTCGGTATTTGAAACCAAAAGACTGCCGCAACTGAGAATCAACATCATTACAACGATTGGCGCAAGATGTGGTATGTCAATGTACCGGATTTTCTGAAGTTTCGTCGCTCCGTCAATTGTAGCTGCTTCATACAGCTCTTGATCTATTCCGGTTAATGCAGCAATGTAAAGAATAGTATTCCATCCCGCATGCTGCCATATATCCGATGCTATGAACAGGGTGCGGAACCAGCCCGGTTCAATCATAAAATGAATGGGTTTCCCTCCAAGAGCTTCTATAAATACATTAACTATACCGCTGTCAGGGGACAGGAACAAATATAGGATACCTGCCATAACAACGGTGGAAATAAAATGTGGTATGTAGATAACCGTTTGTGTAAATTTTTTAAAACCAGGCCATTCTATCTGATTAAGCAGGATGGCCAGGAAAATAGGGACCGGGAATCCCCAGAAAAGCCCATAAATGTTTAGCAAAAAAGTATTTGACAGCAATCGTTTAAAATAGTAGGCACTGAAAAAATCCCGGAAATTTTTCAGTCCGACCCATTGGCTTCCTGAAATGCCGAATACCGCTTTGTAGTCACGGAATGCAATTTGAATGCCATATAAAGGAAGGTAACAGAATACAAAAATAAAGCCAAGGGCAGGCAGCAGCAATACGTATAATTGCCAATCTCTCCGTACGGCCTGGCTTATCCTTTTAAAAAGGCTTGCTCTATTACCTTTATTAACATAGGCTCGATCTGAATTCATTCCATTATCTCCTTTCGGAACAGGTGACTCCTACTTGCTTCCTGAAATTTTACCGGCTCACTTTAATATTTCCCTTCATAGGTATATCCTGGAACTCTGCAACGTTATGGGCGAATGGAATTGAGCGGTCCTTCACCCTTATATTAGCATGGCAGGGCTGTGAATGTATATCGGTTAAATTTTTGTATATTATAAACAACCCAAAAAATACAATCGGCAATATTTTTGTTGATTATTGCTGAGTTCACGCCAAACGATAAAAAGGGTTTTCTGCTTTCTTTTTTACTGTTAAATTTCATTCTTACAGCCCGCTGCTTTTTTAACACACCAAATGAGATTTTTAGCATCACTGTATCATTCAATTGCAGGTTTTTTCATCAAATTTTCATCTTCAGTTAATATTAAGTTCATATTTTCCAATTATAATTTGAAAAGTAAAATACTAAGGGTCGATTATTATCAGAAAATAAAAAATTAGCTGATGGGTGAGGGATATTGATAAAAAGGAAAATCAAAAACGGTGCACAAATTATAAACAGCCTTGTACCTTCCGAGTACAGGGTTGAAATTTCAGAACAGGTGCAGGATTATATAGAGTTAAGACATTTATATAATGCTGCAATGCGAAAAGTTAAAACTAAGCTTGAAATCCTCGATGAAGAATTTAAGATTAGATTCAATCATAATCCCATCCATCATATTGAATGCCGGTTGAAATCTCCTCAGAGCATTGTTGATAAGCTCAATCGCAAAGGTCTTGAACTAAGTATGGAATCAATCAAAAAGAACATTATGGATATAGCCGGTATTCGCGTTATATGCAATTATATAGATGATATATACACTATATCCGAGTTGTTGCTTAAGCAGGATGACATAGCATTAATCCGCAAAAGAGACTATATAGCCAACCCGAAGGAAAACGGATATCGCAGTTTGCACCTGGTAATTATGACACCTGTTTTTCTGTCTGACAGAAAGGAGTTAGTGCCGCTGGAGGTTCAAATTCGCACTATTGCCATGGACTGCTGGGCCAGTCTTGAACACCAGCTGATGTATAAATCTCCCGTTCCTTTACCGGATTCTTTAAAGGAACAACTGAAAGAATGCGCAGATGCCATGAACGATGTCGACATAAAACTGCAAAATATATATAAGCAGTTATGACAGAATCAGGCACAATATACTTGTCTCTTCTTTTTTCTACCTTTTCAAAGGTTATTTTTTATAATTCCTGTTTCCTTTACTTGTTGCATGTCCTTGTATTATAATAAAAGGCGTAGAGTAGTTGTTTTTCAGGAGAAATGAGAATGATAAAAGTATTAATTGTCGATGATTCTTCATTTATACGTGTTAGAATAAGAACGCTTTTAGAGACCTGCAGTGAAATTAAAGTTATTGGTGTAGCCAGAGATGGTATGGACGCTCTGCGAAAAACTCTAGTGCTTAAACCCGATGTTATCACAATGGATATAAATATGCCTGATATATCAGGAATTGAAACCGTTGACCTTATAATGAAGCAATGCCCCACTCCGATTATTATGGTCAGTTCGCTGACCTATGACGGGGCAAACGAGACCCTCGAGGCCTTGGAAAAAGGGGCAGTTGATTATATACATAAAGATCATCTTAATGAGAAAAACCTTATTGAAAAAATATTAATTGCAAAGGACGCAAAAATCAATATAGGTACGGGCATCGGCCCGGCGAAAAAAAGTGCCGGCAGCCTGATTCATGACACTAAAGAAATCTTTACGCCTGAAGGTTTCAAACCCCAAACCGTTACAGATTTAACCAGCAGGCACCGTACATTTTCAATTATTGGTATTGGTATATCTACAGGTGGCCCCAGCGCGCTGGCAAAGGTGCTGCCCAGGATTTCCGCCGATATTCCGGCGAGTATTGTTATAGCACAGCATATGCCTTCTACTTTTACAAAGCCACTGGCCGAAAGGCTGAACAGGATTTCCCGGTTGACTGTAAAAGAAGCCGAGCACGGCGAAAAGCTAATGCCAGGGCATGCATATATTTGTCCCGGAGGTAAGCATATCATGATTGAGCAAAAGGACATTGTTTCCCTTTATAGCAAAGAGAGCTTTGCAGGCCATCATTACTGTCCTTCTGCCAGCCTGCTTATGTCATCCATCTCCAGGATCTATGCCGACAATGCCATGTGCATAATTATGACGGGAATGGGTTCAGACGGCCTTGAAGGAATAGCCGAAGCAAAGAAAAAAGGAAGCTATGTTATTGCCCAATCTGAAAGTTCCTCTGTAATCTTTGGTATGCCCAAAGCGGTAATAAGCAATAACCTGCAGGATGAAATTCTCCATCTCGATGATATTGCCGACAGGATTAATGAATTATGCCTGAAGGAATAGCTGTTTTATATATTCTTCTCATTCTAGCCTTTTACACCGGCAGAGGCCAGCCCATTCTGTATATATCGCTGCATAAGCATGAACATTACCATTATCGGCAGTGAAGACAGCACAGCTGCCGCCGCGAACAGAGTCCAATTTGTTGCGAACTGGTTGGTTATGAAGGTTTGAAGCCCGACAGCCAAAGTCTGTTTTGCAGGCGTATTAAGAAAAACAGACGAAATAACAAACTCACTGTATGCAGCAATAAACGAAAATACGAATATTACCGCCAGCTGCGGTTGAGCAAGAGGCAGAATTATTCTTGTAAAGACCATGAAATGGTTTGCTCCGGCTACATACGCTGCCTCATCAAGCTCTTTTGGAATTGTGTCAATGTATGACTTCAGAAGCCAGATATTGAACGCACTGCCACCTGCCAGAACCAGTATCAGTGCCGCCATATTATCCGACAACCCGAAATGGTATATTATTATATAATAACCCGAAACTGCCATGCTGTTTGGAAATACCTGAAGCACCAGCAGAGTCAATAACCCGTTCTTCTTTCCAGGAAACCGCATTCTTGAAAAAGCATATGCAGATGTACTTGTCAAAAACAATTGTATAACAGACACACTTAAACACAGCTTAAGTGAATTAACCACCCAATTCACGAAGTTGGTATTTTCAAATAAATTCTTATAATTTTGCAGACTCAAAGCCTTAGGAAACAGCGTCCTGCTGAAAAAGCTCTGCCCCTTTGAAAATGACGCCATAAAAATCCAACTTGCAGGAAATAGTGTTAAAATAATCGCAATCCATATCACCAGCCTGCTGGCCCACAATCCTGCCTTCTGTGTTCCTCGCATGTCAGTTTTCCTCCTTGAATGCCCCCGAAAGTTTCAGGTTTATTAAAGTTAATGATCCTACAATTAAAAATATAAAAACACTGAGTGTTGCTGACAGATCATACCTGTTTGACCATGTTGTCATTTTGTATACCGTACTGGCCAAAATGTCCGTACTTCCCGCAAATTGTGAATTCACCCTCGGAGGGCCGCCTTGCGTTATCATGTATATGTTCCCAAAGTTATTAAAGTTTGCCGCAAATGAAGAAACCACCAGTGGAAAACTTACTCTTGCCAGCAATGGCAATGTGATCTTTTTAAAAGTATACCACCTGGACGCTCCTTCCACCTTCGCAACTTCATAAAATGTAGGGGAAATTGACTGAAGGCCGCCTAAACATACATTCAGCATATACGGAAATCCAAGCCAGACATTTACCATTATTATTCCCACTCTCGCCCAGAATGCATTGGACAGCCATGGAATCCTTTTTGAAAATCCGAGCATGATGATTAAATTGTTTATACCGCCGTATTGTTCATTCAGCAAACCCTGCCACGAAAGTATTGCTATAGTTGCAGGCAAAGCCCATGGTATAATTAAAATGGAACGGTAAATTCTGGATTCCTTCATTAACGGATTATTCAGCAATATTGCCAGTCCCATTCCAACAAAATACGATAACAGCGTGCTGAGCAATGCAAAGCTTACCGTCCATCCAAGAACAGATAAAAATACATTTTTAATGCTTCCGCTCAGTATTGTTATGTAATTTTGAAAACCCACAACCTGGAAATCATCCAAATGATATATATTATAATTGGTAAATGAAATATACACCGTATATATTATAGGCAGGAAAGTCAGCACTGTTATCGAAACAAGAGCAGGAGACAAATATGTATATGCAATAAGATTATTCCTGGCTCTTTTCATTATCTTTACCCCCCAACCGGTTTTGTCACTTTTTCAATACAATACAGTAAAACGCGCACCCAGATTCAAAGCAGGCAATGGGTGAGCTGATAAAAAGCTTTATGCAGATACAAAGAAAAAGGTTAATTCTTCGCATCTGCATATTTTAAAGCTTAATAGACGCCTATTTCCCTGAATGCATCAGCTCAATTGCCTCTTTAAACTGAGCCTCTATGTATTTAGCAGCTTCCTCGGGCGTAATTTGCTTTGAGAACATTAAGCGCATATTATCGGCATACGGAACCCAAACATACCCCAGTTCGGGAACTGATGGAAGAGGTTCTCCGTTTGCAATTTGCTCCATAAAAGCCTCTGTAATTTCGTCTGCTTTGATTTGCTGCTGTATGCTTAATTTTGCCGGGATTCTTTCTCCCACCTCATACATTTCTACAGAAGCTTCTTCAATTAAAAACTTGTATAAATCCCATACAGCGTCTTTCTTTGCAGACTTTGAACTTACAAAAGCCACCTGCGTCCCTACAGGGGTAACAAACGGCTTTCCGTTCAATGTGGGCATCTCTGAAACTGCAAAATTTACTCCTGCTGAAGTGAAGGCATCAACATCCCAGGGTCCACCAATATAGAAGGCTGTTTCACCATGCTCAAAAGAACTTTTGGCTATATCAAAAGTAATATCTGCTGTAATGAAGCCTTCGTCGGCCATTTTCTGAATATATGAGTATCCCAGGACTGCGCCTTCATTGCCCAATCCTATGTCGTCTACATGGTACATGCCATTTTCCCACTTAAATATGTACCCTTCAAAAGCCCTAAGAAATCCCAAGTCATAATATATACTTGTGGCATCAAACTTTATTCCGCCACTTGTTTTTGCAGCACTAAGCAATTCGTCCCATGTTTTGGGCGGTGTTTTAACCTTATCGGTATTATAGAACAATGTGATAGTTTCCACTGCTACCGGAACACCATAGCGTTTCCCTTCATAATAGCAAGCCTGAACAGCCGCATCAACATAATCCTTGTCGCTGTAAAAACCAGCCGGTACCTCTGCAACTAAACCGGCAGTTGCAAAACTGGAAAGCTTGTCATTCGGAACGCCAAAAACCCCGTCAGGCCCGTCGGGTGTATTTGTCGCCTGGGCAAACTGCTCCAATTCTATGCTTGTGTTAGTAACGGTAACTTTATTGCCGGTCTTTTCGGCCCACTTGTCTGCGTATTTTTGCAGCAAATCGGCTTCCACCATAAAATTTGTCCAAATATTAATCGTCAGGCCTTTATCTCCTGATGAACCGGAGACGCCAGCAGCTCCTGCTGGATTTCCCGTATTTGCTGTTTTGGTCCCCGCAGGTGCATTATTGCATCCTGATAATAAAGTTAAAACCATTACACACATAAGAAAAATGCTAAAAAGTCTTTTCATGATTACTCCTCCTTCCGCCAAATCTCCATAATTTTATATTTGTTTAAATAATATAAGTCTTTAAAAGTTCCTTTTTCTTATTAACAGGCAAATATCTCCAGGGTCTTTGCAATGCTTTTAACCCTCAGCCTTCAAAATCCCTGATTATTTCAAGAGCCGGCAATGCATTGCCGTCAAAATCAAACAGGGTAAGATTGAACCACACATTTGCCAAGGAAGCTTTCTTGTTTAAGTACCTGATACCCGGTTCGGTGCTCCAGTGCGCCTGTTCAATATTTATCCATGTGGGTTCCCAGTAAAAGAAACCCAAACCTCTATTGTTCTGAACAGCTTTAATGGCCTTCATCAAATCGTGCATAAACTTGCACTGGCCCTGCTCATTTATTTCATAAGGTACCGTTTTTGCATGCTCTTCGGTAAATATTGCATTTTTCACCTGGTTAACCGTAAAAGGGAACGCCGTTTCAACAACCATTACATCTTTATCATAGCGGGAAGAAATGTCGTTCATGTTATGCATAAGATCTTCAAGAGTTCCGTGCCAGAATGGATAATAGGATAATCCGATGATATCAAAATCCAAAACAGGTGAAACAGTGTCAAACCATTTCCTGTACAACTTGTTGTTTCCACCGTTGTCCAGGTGAATTACGGTTTTTATATCGGGATTTACGTCTTTAACAGCACTAATCCCCCTTGATAATAGTTTCGTCATGGTTTCCGCATTGTCAAACCTTCCATCAGGCCATAGAAACCCATTGGTTATTTCGTTGCCGATTTGCACCATGTCGGGTGCAGCGCCATTACGGCTTAACTCTCTTATTGTCTCCAGCGTATAATTGTATACTGCTTCTTCCAGGGCCTTACCGGACAGATTCTCCCAGGCTTTTGGTTTTTTCTGAATTTCAGGATCCACCCAAAAATCACTGTAATGAAAATCCAATAAAAACTGCATATTCTTTGCTTTGGCTCTTTTGGCGATTTTTATTGTTGTAGGCAAATCATTAGTACCACCGCCGTAGGGCATATTGTTTTCGTCATATGGGTCATGCCAAAGCCTTAATCGGACTGCATTAATATTAAAATCACTGAGGATTTCAATTACATCAAGCTCTTTGCCGGATTTGCAGTATTTTGCACCAAGTTGTTCAATTTCATTTTGAACAGAAATGTCTACACCTTTAATGAAATTCACATGCTCTCATCCTTAAATAAATATTTTATTATTTTTTAGGTAAAACATTTACCTAAGAGCATGTTAACACTTTCGCAGTAAAATGTCAAGCATGATCATTTTTATAATATAATTCTCTTAACAGCTTTTTCTGAAAACCGGTGTGCCATTTACATAAACAACCTTTGTGGTTGTCCTGTTATTAAGAACCCGCTCCCGTAATAAATCAATGGCAGAACTGCAGATTATGGCAATATCAATATGGAATGTTGTTAACGGAGGTGAAACGTATTGAGCAATACCGATATCATTTATACTAAAGAAAGATACCCTTTGCGGAATATCCCATTTGTGTTCATTAAAGGCCTGCAGCGCTCCAATGGCCAGCGCATCATTTGCAACGCAGAACCCTGTCGGCATTTTTTCACCTAATTTATTTATAGCTTCCATTGCAACCCTGTAGCCTTCTTTTACAGTAAACGCATTTGCTATAAAAACATTTTCTTCCTTTAATAGATTATAGTATGATGCTGTCTGCCTGAATGACCATTCACGTACGTCCATCAGCGGTTTTCTTGTGATCATGTCATAGTCAGGGCCACCTATAAAACCGATATTTTTATGGCCTTTCTCGACGTAATAATCAACTATTTGCCTTACCATGGCTTCCAGGTTTGCCTGAACACTGTCATATATGCTTTCATCAGGGCTTGTAGTTATGAAAACTCCCTTGGTTGTAATCTGCTTAAGATGGTTAATCTCCTGCATGTCAAACCATCCGATTGCAATAAAAGCCAACGTATCTTTTTTTACCGCGTGTACCCCGTCGCGTTTGTTGTATACAGTGAAATGAATATTTGTAATTGCAGCCTGTTTTTTTAATTCATCCAAAATAGATTTATAAAAAATATTATCCAGTTCTTCACCGTCATCAGCCCAATACAAAATTGCAACATTCTCTATTTTTGGATTTATCTTTTTCTTTGTGTATCCAATCTCTTCAGCAGTTCTAAAAATTGCGTTTCTTGTTTCTTCACTTACCGATATATCCGGATCATAATTCAAAACACGAGATACTGTGGCATTAGAAAGACCTAATATTTGCGCAATCTGTTTTATTGTAGCCATTATATCCCTCCTGATAAATTATTAAGTAAATATTTTACTATTTATTTTAACTAATGTCAAATTTCCAATCGATACGCTACAAAATAATCAACCTGCTCTCCTTCCGGCCTTCCTGTATCCTGTTGCAGACAGGCACCCACCAAAAAATATAGTATTTTTACATTCTAACCATAAAAAGTGTTGGCATCAATATAAGAAAACTGTCACACAGGAAATGGAAATAAAAAATTACCCGATGAAGAAACTTATGACGGGAAAGCGCAGACCAGCACTTTACATAGCAACAATGAGCTTAATGGAACAGTCGCCACTGCATGCTTAGAAAACTGATTAAATGCTTATTAGGCTGAATGAAGCAGGAGAACCACTCCTGCTTCATTCCTGTTACTTACCTGCGACACTGACTTTTGGAAGAGAAATTGCGAACGGGCCTTCATAACCCTCTTCTACCTGCATTTCTTTAGACAGGACAATATCTTTCTGGCATTCCAGCAAATTACCGTTTATTGATCCGCCGGTGACAGGTGTTACTGATTTTCCGTCGCATAAGAAAGCAAGCCGAATTTCGCCTGAAAAATAACCGGAAAGCTCATCCATCTGGAAATCCGAAAAACTCACTACATGAAGATATTCTCCGGTTTTCATTTCATCAAAAGTTTTAGTGCCTTTGGGTATAAATATGCAGTCATAAGTTCCCGTCGGTTCTATACCAAGGTAATAGGAAAATCTGCTGTTTCCGTGAATTGTCTTTAGTACTCCGTTTTCCAGCAGTGGCCTGTCTTTCATTGGAATACCTTCAATACTATACGGCACTTTAGCTTTCAGTGTAATATTAAGGGCATCGCCTGTGACGTTCTCGCCCTGCACATTCATGCCCAATTCATAATTTGAGTACTTGGGATAAATTAAGCCCGCCGAAGACCGCATGAGATAGTATGTGAAAATTTCTTTTACGTATCGTCCGGACAGAAGCACTTTATATTCTCCCGTGGGCGGTGCAGTTTTTGCAGCAGCACGTGCCTTTGTCATTTCAAGAGTCTTTTTTACTTTTTCCTTCAAAGCCTCGGTGTCGGGTTTGTCATAACTGAAACTCATGTATGCCTCAACATCCTGAGGTTCAATGCATTGCGCAACAAATTCACCTTTAATGGCTAATTTTTGATAACTTACATCAATACCATTAGAGTTAATAATATGGCTTGTTGTTTTTTCTACGAATATTTCCGCTGAATTGATGAATACATCGTTTAATTTATCTTCAGCAAATAATGCCTCGGTCATTTTACCCGCAACCCCGGCAAGAGTCCCGGCCTCTTCTGGGTTATATAAAACCACAGGCTCTTCTTTTTTACCGGCAGGTATTTCATAATAGGGATTACACACGAATGATGCGGCATAATAAGCTTCATGGATTGCTTTTGATATTTCATCATCGGTCATTCCGTTATATATGCCTATTTTGGAAGACCCCCTCATTTTCCTGCCGTCTTTCTCAAAATCGTTGTATACAGTCAACGAATAATGATGAACATCTTTTTTCCTTCTTGTATCCAGTTGTTTTTTTATAAAGAATAATTCAACCGATTCAACAATTTCTTCATTTATTAAATATGTAGAAATATTGTTCCTGTTTAATCCGCTTAATATTTTATCTATCAAGTTTCTCACCCATCCTTTTCATTATCGCTCTCAGAAATCCGCATCATTTCCAATTTGGCAATCCGGAAACTTCCGGCCTGTATATCGGGCCGATTATTTATCCCAGGCGGATTCTTGCCTTGATATAAGGTCCTCCATCCGAAACCTTAACCCATTCCTTGTATCCCTTTCCGCAAAATCCGCTGCCTGAAAGCTTCACCTTGTCAGAAACCATGGAAATTGATTTCAGCAAATCAGGAACATAGCCTGTCAAAACAACAGGTGAATAAACCTTACCGGTGAGCCGCCCGTTTTTTATTTCCCTCGCTATATTGACCATTAACTGGATACCCCAGTTTTTCGGATCTTCCATTCCACTGGTGCAATTTTCAAGAAGGAAACCATACTCTATTGAAGATATCATATCCTCAACCTTATCTTTTCCGGCTTCAAAATAAGTGTTCGTCATGCGGGTATAGGCCTTTCTCTCATAACTTTGCCGTCTGCCGTTTCCTGTTGGAGTAGTGCCAAGCCGTAATGCAGTCTGCACGTCACTGATGCCACGTTTCAGAATTCCCTTGTCTATTATGACGGTATCCTGAGCCGGCACGCCCTCATCGTCAAACATGTAGCTTCCTGTCTCTTTCGCCGCAGCTGCCCCGTCATGCATTGTTACAAGCGGTGATGCCACATATTCGTCAATATATTTTTCAGCAAGCGCACGTTTTTTAACAAACATATCCATCTCAACACCATGGCCGAAAGCCTCATGAGCAATAACTCCGGAAACATCAGGTGCACAAATGCAATCGTATTCGCCAGGCTTTATCGGTTTACTTTCGAGCAGTTCAAGTGTGGTCTTCGCTACCGAACTGATATCATTTTCCATCTCCTTTAAAAGCTCTGTACCGCCAAGATTAGAGTAGCTTTTATAGTAGTATTTAACTTCTTCACCGCGGGAAGCCATCATCATAATAAGTCCGGTGGTCCAGAGAATATTTTGCTCCATATCCTTGTTTCCTGACAGAAACAGCTTGTGATATTGCTGGCATGTAATACTCGCCGAGCAGTCCAGAATCTTTTCGTCAAAAGCACGGCCGCTCTCGCTTAACTTTGTAAGGAAATCAACAATTTTGGAACTTCCAAACTGCCACGGGTTTGTTTCATATTCGCTGCTCTTATTGAACTCACAAGGCTCGTCATTAATGATATCAAATTTGCTTTCGGTTATTCCGTCAGGCAAAACATTTTTCAGGGTTATCAGTTCATTTTCTATTTTGTCTAATATTTCCGGGACACGTTCCTTATCAATCTCGTTGAAAGAATATTCGCAATAGCTTGTCCCGTCGTAAACTCGGACAACAAAGCCTCGGCCGCTGATAATTTCATCTTCGGTAATAACAGTGCCTCGTTTCGAAACATTGTAAAGCCTGCTTTTTGAATCTGTTGCCAATATTGATGCATACTTGTATTTTTGCAGCAGACTGTTCAATAATTCCTGCAATATGGGTTTTATATTTTTTAAATAAAGACTTGATTCAACCTGCATATATTCATCTCCTCCCAAGACAGGGCAATCTTTTGTTTATTCATTACCAATTTTATGGTACCAGAACATATTAATTATAAATAAAATTATCTAAATATGAAATTAAAAAAGCATAGAAATTTTTAATATGAACTGATTTATAACCATGGACATTAATATTCCCTATTTCTGTTTCATGGCATTTTAACATTAACCTGATTTTCAGGAAGTTATATTTTTGATACGGTGTTTTTCAGCGATGATAATTGCTGTTCCTTTATTTCATACATTATACCTTCAATTCAGGTGACATACATAGCGGTTTATATTATCAGCACTTTTATATTTCATTTATAAAAAATGGTTAACCCGGGCTATGCACGAAAAGGCACAGAAACTTATTTCCGGTAGATGGGACTTTATTGCGCACATCATTTCTTATAAAATAAGCCACAAACAAATATGCAAGAATAGTATTATCCTGCCAACTTGTACTGTGGAATTTAAAGCAGTATTTATAATTTCAAACAGCCTCAATCAGCCTGTTTCCGATTTCCATTTAAAAACGCTTGACACTGCTTTATGTGCTGTGTTAGAATTATCAAGCGAGTTAGTCATTTTATGACTACCAAAAAATTTAATATGCATTATGGAGAGATGGCTGAGCTGGTCTAAGGCGCACGACTGGAAATCGTGTGAACGTGATGAGCGTTCCGAGGGTTCGAATCCCTCTCTCTCCGCCAATAGCAAAGGTTACAGAATTTTGTCTGTAACCTGTTTTTATGTCACGATAGCTTATATGTCACAAATATGTCACAAAAGAATCGAAGGGAAGGTTTATATGTTCTGTACCCGAAGCAGGCATAGCCAATGCAAAAATCAGGGACTGGTTTCAGAAAAGCATTCAGGGAGAGGATTTCTGCTCAAAGGTTTATATTTCAGCCATAACGAAAAACCCGTGCATTACCTTGTCAGTGCCGATATTTGACGATAACGGCGCTGTTGTTGGAGTACTGGGAACAGACCTTAAGCTGAACGGTTTAGAAAGTGCTAACCCTGATAAATGAGCAGTACATAGATGCTTAACAAATGATAAAGGTTTTTCCTTCGTGATATTACATACCGGCAAGTCAAATGTACTTTGCCGGTATTTAATAGTATAACTTGCTCCTGTTTTGGGTTGGAATAGATTCCCTTGAATACCATCCTAAAATTAGGTATTATAGGGATGAGTGATTAAATATCGTTAAAATATGTTTTTTTATAAGGGGGCGAATAATGTGAGATTAATAGAAAACAAAGAAGAATTATTCGCAAATATTAGGATATTGGATAAATACTTGGCCGATAAAACGGAGCCGTTTTATGAATTTGCTTTAAATTTAATAAAAAAAGGCATTTGTTTTGTAGTTATTAAGGAAAAAAACAGTTATCGTTTTTATCCAAGCAGATTTATTGGTTACTATAATAACAGTATGGACGCACACTTGAATAATCCTTTAAAGAGTGGCATAGATACAAATCAAGTAATCTCAGAAATTTTAGGTAGCAAGCCAAAGGTTAATCCGGAACTGGATAAGCATTATCAGGAGTTTTGCGAATCTTTAGGTTTAGTTATCAGTGACAAAAGTTCATTCGGTGTAGAAAGAAAGTATTGGCCGGTTATAGAGGAACAGTAAGACATTTTTGCTAGTATTTATATGGTGGATTTTTGTTTAAAAGTTTATATTTCAGCCATAACGAAAAAGCCGAAACAACAAAAATTTATATACATAAGATTTTTACACTATTGTTTCCCTAATAAAGTAGAAATCATATCGTGGTTACTTTTGTCAATTAGCCTCCACGAAATTTACACCACTACTTGAGACTATAACTTTTTGTTTATTTACTCTGATTTTCTTTTATTTTTACTGTTGTCTTTGTTCAACTACTTTTTACCTTTTTCCACCACCAACAACCTTCCCCTAATAGATTCACATATATGCATCCATTTATGTATATATGTGAATCTTAACTGTAGAATTTGATTTTCAACTCCTCATTTTTCATTGATATTACTGGATTTAAAAATTATATAAAAATTTTTGTTTATTTTTAATTAGAAATTTACATTGTCAGTAAGTTGCAAAGTAATCAATCTGAGTAAGATAATGCGTTCTTATTCATTCACAGAACACTTACCCCTGATTACTTTTACGATTATCTGATTCATAAATAATAATTAAATTAACAGATATACTAAAATATTAGGCACATGTCAAATACTCTTAGTATGTTTTCTATCTATAAGAATCCCTGCTGTATCTGTACTTATTTTCTTGCTCCATTTGCTTATAGCAAAGAAGCCACACAATAAAAATTGTGTGACCTTCACTTACTATCTACCTACTATATCCTCCTTTTTGAGGGAGTTCTTCTTCAAAATCACATGCTGCAACAGATTTTAAACCACTACTCCACAGAGACCGAAGTAAATTGCCAATATGAGATATATACTCCTGTTGTCCAATATCTTCTTTGGGTTCTATATCCAAATAATATCTTGAATAAATAAACCCATCTACTTCTAACTTTCTTTTCTCATCATCAAAATCTTCATTTTTATTTATATCAATTTCTCCAAATGTTGTAACAATTGTTCTGAAAAGCTGCTTCTCTCCTGAAACTATCGAAATAATCTTTTGCTTTAGCTGTTCAATATCTAAATCGGAATCCACATATATTTTACAATATAAATTATCATATTCTCTCATGGATTACCCTCCCTATTTTGGTAATTCAATGGTTGGTCCACTGTCAAATGGTCCACCAGATTTTATAATTGAAATATCAACATCAATACCAAGCATTTCTTGTAATTGTTTCCTTAAACCTCTTAACCCAGCTTCGCCAGATTGTATTTTTCCTGTTTTAATTGCGTTTAACATAGTTCTCTCTTTTGCAGAACCTACGTTTGGTGTTCCAAATTTCTGTTTTACTAAATCATCAAATTGTTCTGGCAATACTCTAATTGCGAAGTCAATATCTGATGTTGCTTTTGCCGTTCCACCTGCTCTACTTCCTTGTACAACAATATCATCACTAATATCTCCTACTTTCTGTCTAATTAATTTTGATGCATTTGAAAACTGTTCACTTGTTAGTCCTTGAGGAATGTTTCTCGTTCCCTTAACATACTTATTCGCATTATGAACCAATACCCTATTTTCGCCAACATGATACGTATGAAAATTATCGACCTTAAAATTGTAAACCTTTACAGGCTTATCTGTTATTTCAAGCTTTTTCTCTTCCACCACCAAAACATTGCCTCTTGAATCAACCAACTTATCTCCTACTTGCAGTTTTCCCGCTTCAACAAAACCCACATCTTTAACATAAAACGGATGC
>ENA-OWPA01000339-OWPA01000339.1-bioreactor-metagenome-genome-assembly--contig:-NODE-339-length-71053-cov-4.114644_pt1 | contig 71053 bp, 77 predicted proteins | sample MGYA00238139_ERZ651803 | MGnify/ENA primary metagenome ERZ651803 (study PRJEB26909, sample SAMN07631231) | bioreactor metagenome | isolation source: Switchgrass digestor | place: USA: Dartmouth...
TCAAAGAGCGTCCGCACCTCCCGCCCCGACAGCTGCAGGTGCAGGCGGACCTCGCCCAGGTGCTCCGGATGGAGCTTCAGGGTTACAGTCTGATCGCCGTCCCTGCCCTCGCCAAGGCTCTCCACCACCAGGTCCATCACCTGCTCCACAGGGACCGGCTCCTGCACCTGGTAGAGCTGCGGTGCCGGAGTCGACTGGGCTGCTGCCTCCCGGGCTACAGGGGCTCCGGGTGCCGAATCCGGTGAGGGCGACAGGATCTCGCCGGTTGGGTGGAGGTCCACCGGCGCCGCCTGCACCTCCGGGGCGCTGTCCCGCTGCGGACCTGTGCGGCCGGGCTCCTCTCCTCCGGCCTGCGCCCCTCCGTTGCCTGCTTGTTCACCCAGTTCCGGGTCGCCGGCGGGAAGGGGTGCCAAACTTACCGCCTGCCCAACAGGCTCGGCCGGCGCCGGATGCACCGCCTCGCTCGCTGTCGGGACCTGCACGGCCGGGTGGCTTTCCACATCAGGCTCTGATCCAGCTGCCTGCCCGGCTGGGTGCGGGAGGACAGCAGCTGGCGCTGTCAGCGCACCGGACTGATGAGTGGGGAGCGAACTCTGGCCGGTGGCCAGTTCCCCAGCCGGCCCATCTAAAATGGGCCGGGGTGCGCCTGCATCCTCTGCTGGCAGCACAGTGGCGACCGCTTCGGCGACCGCTTCGGCGGCCGCGCCGGCACCGGCGCTGTCTCCCTGCAGATTGGGAACGGGACTGGCTGATGCAGGTACGGTTTGGGCACCGGACCCCTGAACGGCCTGCGGAGCGGCAGCCCGCTGCAGTAGAGCGGCTGCCACTGCTCCGGCGCCCTCCACCGGGGCCGCTGCCCCTTCCGAGTCTCCCGCAGCAGCGGGCGGAGCCTGCGCTGCTGGGGCTCCACCCTGAATGGCGGGGACCAGCGTAGCCGCCAGCAGGGCGGCAAAGAGGCTGCCCGCCTGGGGCTCGGGTCGTTTCTCCCCTGCGGCCGGGTCAGGCGCCAGTCTGCCGAGCGCCTTGGGTGCATCCAAGCGGACCAGGCTCATGCCCCGTCCCCTCCTTCTTCCGGCGGGTTCATCATCAAGTTGACCAACTGTGCGGCCTTGGCCTCATCCATCTCGGCCAGGGCCGCTGCTGCCATCTCCCGCTGCATCGCCTGCAGGACGGCTGCCGCCTGTTTCGGCTCCATCGCTGCCAGCAGCGGGGCCGCCTTGGTGGGCGGCATCATCTCGCAGAGATCCGCCACCTGCTGAACTTCCGCAGCAGGTGCTGGTGATTGAACCGAAGCTTCGCCAGCCTCATCTCTGCCCCCGGCAGGCGGTGCCGCACCGGTAAAGGAACTGACCGTCGCCGCGGTCTGCCAAACCGGCTCGGCGATGATCACCTTGGGCTCCTCCTCCGGCCCTTCCGCCTTGCCGCCGAAGAGTCCGTCGAGGCCCGGAATCAGCTTCAGAGAGATGGCGCCGCTTACCAGCAGAATAGCTGCGGCTCCTGCCACCCAGCCCCACAGCCGGGGCCGGCGCACCTCCGGCAGTTCCGGTTCCAGCTCCAGTTCCCCATCCTCCTCGCCCGGCTCTGGCCGGCCGAGCCAGCGGCGGCGCCTCTTCTGGGCTTTCGCCATCTACCCCACCCCCCTGCGGCGAGCTGCGACATTGCGGGCAATCTCATCCGTCTCGGCCTGCTCTGCCCGTCCAACTTCATAACAGTAATCGGCCCAGCGCCGCTCCTTCAGCTTCTTCAAGACCTCTTCCCGGCGCTTGGCGGTCACCAGCGCTTCCAGGCGGGCTGCCACCTCGGCTTGCGCTGCCTTAAGGAGCGCCGCCGCAGCCTCTTCGGCCTCTTTCAGCCGCTGGTCTTCCTGACAGGTCACATGCCACTGCCAGGCGGGCATCCCCTTGGACCGGCGGTGTTCCAGCTGCTCTTCAAAGCAGCGGCGTGCCCGAACCGCCTCGGCCAGGCGGGCCTCCGCCAGCGCAGCCCTGGCCTTGGCTTCGGCCAGCGCCTGCTCAGCTGCCTTGCGCTCCCGGGCCCGGATTTGGAGCACCCTGTCCAGGCGAAAGCGAAACCGTACGATGGCCTATCCCTCCCCACAGAGGGCCTGCAGCCTCTGGCAGGCCTCCGAAAGGTCGCTGGGCTCGTCCACAGCCTGCATCAGAAACCGCCGCATGGCGGGCATCTTCTGAATCGCCTCATCCACGGTCGGATTGGTACCCGGCTGATAGGCACCGATGTTGATCAGGTCCTCCGCCTCTTTGTAGGCGGCCAGGAGGCGGCGGAACTTCCGGGCGCTGGCCTGGTGCTGGGCGGTGGTCACCTCCGGCATCACACGGCTGACGCTGGCCAGCACGTCCACCGCCGGGTAGTGGCCCGCCTGGGCCAGGGCCCGGGAGAGCACCACGTGCCCGTCCAGGATGCCGCGCACGGCATCCGCCACAGGCTCGTTCATGTCATCGCCATCCACCAGCACCGTGTAAATGCCGGTGACGCTGCCCACTGCACCGGTGCCGGATCGCTCCAGCAGCCGGGGCAGCAGGGTGAAGACAGAAGGGGTATAGCCCCGGGTGGCCGGGGGCTCGCCCACGGCCAGCCCCACCTCCCGCTGGGCCTGGGCCAGCCGGGTGACAGAGTCCATCATCAAGAGGACGTGCTTCCCCTCATCCCGAAAGGCCTCGGCAATGGCCGTGGCGGCCATGGCAGCCCGAATGCGGACCAGCGCCGGCTGCTCGGAGGTGGCCACCACCACCACGGAACGGCTGAGGCCCTCAGGCCCCAGGTCCCGCTCGATGAACTCCCGGACCTCTCTGCCCCGCTCGCCCACCAGTGCGATGACGTTGCAGTCCGCCGAAGAGGAGCGTGCCACCATGCCCAGGAGCGTCGACTTGCCCACGCCCGAGCCGGCAAAGATGCCAAGGCGCTGCCCCTGGCCCACTGTGAGCAGGCCGTCCAGGGAGCGGATGCCCATACTGAGGGGCTCGCGGATCCGCTGGCGGGCCAGCGGATCGGGCGGCAGCCCGGTGACAGGCCGCAGCACCGTCCTGGGAGCAGGGCCAAGGCCGTCCATGGGGCGGCCGAGCCCATCCAGCACCCGGCCCAGGAGCCCCGGGCCCACCGGTACCTTCAGGGGGCCGCCGGTCTGGTGCACCTCCCAGCCGGGGCGGAGTCCATCCACCTCGCCCAGGGGCATCAGCTGGATCCGGTCCTCCCGGAAGCCCACCACCTCAGCAGCAACGGCCATGCCGTCGCCCTTCAGCCAGCAGAGTTCATTCACCCGCGCCCGGGGGCCCGTTGCCTCGATAATGAGGCCGGTGACCCCGGTTACCCGGCCCACCACCGGCGTCACATCCGCTTCTGCCACCGCCTGGCGCAGCCGGTCCCAGGGCAGAAAAGCCATGGGCTACTCCCTCCCCAGGGCGGCGGCCATCGCTTCCCGAAGCCGCTCCGTCTGCGCTTCCAGGGTGCCGTCAATGCTGCCCTGGGAGCTGTGAATCAGGTAGCTCCCGGGGCTCAGGCTCTGATCGGCCTGGAGCGTGAGGTGCCCTTCGCCCAACTCCCGCTCCAGCTGTGCACGCTGGGCGGTTACGAGCGGCAGGTCGGTGGGGCAGAGCCGCACGGTACAGTCGGAATCCCTGAGCCGGCGCAGTCCTGCAGCCACCATATTCACCACAGCCTCCGGCTCCAGGGCCAGTTGCCCCTGCACCAGCCGGGCTGCGGCTGCCACGGCCAGTTCCACCACAGCATCCCGCGCGGCGTCCAGGTAGCTGGCCCGCTGGGCCCTGGCCTCTTCGGCCAGCCGGGCCGCCTCCTCACGGGCCTCCGTGATCAGCCGCTGCCGCTCTGCCTCAGCCTCGGCCCGAATCGCCCGGGCGTCGGCCTCGGCCTCCCGCCGGAGGCTCTCCGCCTCCAACTGCGCCTTTTCCAGGGCGAATTGCGCCGCCTGGCGCTGATTCTCCAACTCGGCCTGGCCGGCTGCCAGGCCCTCCTGACGGCCCGCCTCAAACCCTTCCTGGCGGGCCGCCTTAATCGCTTCCTCTGCCTCGGCCGCCGCGTGCTGCAGAATCTCGGCAGCCTGCAGCCGGGCTTCATTCAGGATGGCGTCTGGGTCGTCCCCCGCAGAGGGCGTTCCGCCAGCCAGCGGGGCCAGCACCTCTGCTGAGGCCTCAGCCTCTGGCTCCCCCGCCGCTTCGGGCGTTTCCGTGCGGTGGTCCTGGAGGTTCTGCCAAACGGGGGCGCCCACCACCACACCGGCGGGAAGCAGTCCGGCTCTAAATAAACTCATCGTCACCACCCCGATTGATCTGGATCTCACCCCGCTCCTCAAGGCTTCGGATCAGGCTGACGATCCGGGTCTGGGCCTCTTCCACGTCACGAATGCGCACCGGCCCCAGGTATTCCACCGATTCCCGCAGGGCCTGAGCCACTCGGGCAGAGACGTTGCTGGTTATCTTCTCCCAGACCTCTTCCTTCACGCCCTTCATGGCCAGCGGCAGATCCCGGTTCATGTCCACATCCCGCAGGATCCGCTGCACGGTGCGGTTGTCCAGTTTCACGATGTCTTCAAAGACGAACATCCGCTGGGCGATTTCGCCAGCCAGGTCCGGATCCCACAAGCTGAGGGTCTCCATCACGTTCCGCTCGGTGCTGCGGTCCACGGCGTTGAGCACTTCCACTGCCCACTGAATGCCGCCCGCGTTGGCGTTCCGCCGCTCCTGGCTGCCGAGAGCCGACAGCTTCTTCTCCAGCACCTTCTCCGCTTCTCGGAGCATCTCCGGCGAGGTCCGCTCCAGGTTGCTCACCCGGCGGATCACGTCTGCCTGGCGCTCAGGGGGCAGGTTGGCCATGGCGGCCGCCGCCTGCGCGGGGGGCAGGTGGGCGAGCACCACTGCGATGGTCTGGGGATGCTCGTTCTGCAGGTACCCGGCCAACTGGGTGGGGTCCGTATCCCGCAGAGAGTCGAAGGGCTGGCGCCGGATCGACGCAGTAAGCCGAAACAGGACTTCTTTGGCCTTCTCGCGCCCCAGGGCCTTTTCCAGCACCTGGCGGGCATAGTCAATACCGCCGCTGCGGATGTACCGCTCAGCAGTGGCCTCCTCCACAAACTGCTGGAGGATATCGTCACAGACCTTCACGTCGACCTTCTCTGCTCGTGCGATCTCCACCGTCAGCAGTTCGATCTCATCGTCCCGCAGGCGTTTGAAGATCTCGGCGGAGGCATCTGCGCCCACCTGGATGCAGAAGATGGCCGCTTTCTGTCTGCTTGTCAGCTGGACCTCTTTTTCCAAGTGTCAGGGCCCTCCTTTGATCCACCGCCGGACCACTTCGGCTGCGGCTTCCGGACTCTCCTCAATCAGTTCCTCCGCAGCCTGCAGCAGCGCCTCATCCACGGGCTGCCCGTCGATGATCAGCTGCCGCTTCGGCTTGGAGGCCATGATAACCTGCAGCTGCTCCCGTGCAGAGTGACCTTCGGACCGCTCCGGCGGCTCCGCTGGCTGCTCGGGCGGCTGGGGCGGCTCGGCGGGAGCCTGGGCTGCCTTGTCCAGCCCCAAAGCCACATCCAGCGCCGCACCGGTGGTCATGCCGGCCGCCTGCTCCGCCATGGCGTCAGCCATGGCCAGTTCGGCGGCTGCCTGGCGGCGGCGAGTCACCACCACGCCAAAAAGCAGTACCAGCAAGGCGAGCGCCGCTCCCACCGCCAGAGGCAGGGGCTGGATGGCAGAGGCCCGTCCCACAGGGGCCTCGACGACGCCCTTGGACTCCTCCTGGTTGAACGCCATGGCGATGACGCTGATGGCGTCCGTTTCGGCGCCGGTGGCCCCGGCCACCGTCTGCTGGATCCCTGCGATCTGCTCCGCGGTGAGCGACGGCTGGTTGATGGCGATGCCCACCGAAATCCGCTTGATGGAGCCCGGCGGAATCACCGTCACCTGTGTGCTGTGGCTGAGGCCGTAGTCGGTCTCGGTGGTCTGCCGCCAGGTTTGGGTGCCGCCGCTGCCCGCCTGGTCTGCGGACTGGTAGACCGGTACCGCAGCGGAGTCTCCGGCCACAGCCACCGCCTCACCAGGCAGGGCGGTGGTCATCTCCTGAGTGGTAGACGTGTGGGTGGGCGTCGCCCCTTCCACCCGCTGCGACTCGATCCGGCTGGCATCCATGTTCAGTTCCAGGTGAACCTTGGAAATCACGTTCCCGGCGCCAAAGATCGGCTCCAGGAGCGTCTGGACCCGCTCCTCCATCTCCTGCTGCAGGGCCCGCTGCCGCTGCAGCTGGTCCGCATCCACTTCCAGGGTCAGATCATCGCTGGTTCCCAGCCCGGCGGAAAGGAGCCGGCCGGACTGGTCCACCACACGCACATTTTCGGGATCGAGACCCTCAACAGAACTTGCAACGAATTGAATAATGCCTTCGATCTGCCGCTTGGAAAGCTGCTTGCCCGGCTTGGTCTCCAGCAGGATCGCCGCCTCCACCGGCTTCTGATCCCGCACAAAGACCGACTGCTCCGGAATGGCAAGCTTTACGTTTGCGTACTCCACTTCGGAGATCCGCATCAGTGCCCGTTCCAGTTCCCCCTGCTGGGCTCGCAGGAGATTGACCCGCTTGTCGAACTCGGTGGCCCCGAAGGTCACCGTGTCGAACAGCTCCATGCCCACCGTCCCGTTGTTGGGCAGCCCGGCCTGGGCCAGGGCGAGCTTTGCGGTGTAGTATTCAGACTCGGGAACCATGATGGTATAGCCGTCGCCCGCAGGTTTATAAGGCACCTGCATCTCATCGAGACAGGCGACGATGGCGGCAGCATCCTCCGGTTCCACTCTGCTGACCAGGACCACCCACTGGGGGCGGTTCAGGTAGTAAGCGATTCCCGCCGCCACTACCAGCGCTGCGGCAAGGCCCAGTGCCAGCCAACGCTGCACCGGGCTGATGCGGGACCAGGCTGCCTTGAGACGGCCGAACAGCTCGGCGGCCCTCGTCTTCAACAGGTCTCCCTCCGGTGTTCAGGCGCCATTGGAACCGGCGCCTTGACTATAGCTGCATCCGCATGATCTCCTGATAGGCCTCCAGGGCCTTGTTCCGGATCTGGACGGCCAGGCCCAGGCTGAGGTTTGCCTTCTCGGCAGCGATCATCACCTCGGCCAGGTCTTCCACCTGTCCGGCTGCGAGCCGCACGGCGGCATCTTCCGCCTGGATCTGCTGCTGCTCCACCCGCTGAATCGCCTCGGCCAGCACTTGCCCGAACGAGGGTGTCCCGCCGGCGGCGCTGGTGCCGCTGGCACTCTCAGGCTGCTCCGCCCGGATGGTGGGCTGGAGCAGTACGTTCAGCCTCTGGATCTCCACTGCGCTAACCTCCCCTGGAGCACCTTAAACAGCGAAACCGTCAGCGGCCGATCTCTAACGCCCGCTGGGCCATTGCCTTGCTGGCGTTGAAGGCCGTCACGTTCGCCTCATAGATGCGAGTGGTGAGCATCAGGTCTGTAATCTCTGTGAGCAGGTCCACGTTGGGCATCTGAACCCACCCCTCTTCGTTGGCGTCGGGGTGGCCGGGATCGTACTTCATTTGAAAGGGAGCCGGGTCTTCTGTGATGGAGGTGATGACCACCCCGGCACCCACCGGCGGCACATTTCTGCCCGCGGCCCGGTCCAAAAGGTCCTGGAACGTCTCCCGCCGCTCTGCCTGAGTAGCTACCTTGCGCCGGTAGGGCCCACCCTCGTCGGTGCGGGTCGTATTGATGTTGGCCAGGTTATTGGCGATCAGATCCATCCGCAGCCGCCCCGCCGTCAGGGCGGAAGCGCTGGCATCCATGGCGCGAAAGAGTCCCATGGTCTACTCCCTCCCGTAGATGGCCAGGCGGAGCCTGGAAAAGTGGTCAGATAACTGCCGGGTCATGGCGGCGTGCCAGAGTTGGTTTTCCACCAGGCGAACCATCTCCGCCTCCAGGTCCACGTTGTTGCCGTCGGGCCCTGCCGTACGGTCCTGCTCCACCACAAGCAGCGGCTTCACCTTGGTTGGATCCTCGCCGCTCTGAAGGGCCTGGGCCAGCTGCCTTTCAAACTCCACCCGCGTCCGCTTGAAGCCGGGGGTGTTAATGTTGGCGATGTTGTTCGCCAGCACATGCTGCCGGAGGGCGGCGGCCTGCAGCCCCTGCTCCAGCACCTGGGTCATTCTGTTGGTTCCTACAGGCACTGCGATCACCCCGCTGAACAAGTCACTTCGGCACACATAAGAACGTCTAGACCTTGCCAATCTCGTTGGCCGCCAGCGACAGGGTCTGGTCCTGCCACTGCAGGGCCCGCTGGTTGGCTTGATAGGAACGGAGTGCGGTGATAAGGTTGGTCATCTCCTGGGCCAGGTCCACGTTGGCCCGCTCAAGAGAGCCCACCGCCAGCCGAACCTCGCCAGTGCCGCCCACGATATCGAGGCGGCCCACTGCCACACCATCTGCCACGACGGTGCCGTCTTCCTCAACGCGAAGGGTCCCGGCGCCAGCACCCACCGGTGCCCCGTTCACCAGGACCGGATACCCGTCGGCCGTTACCAACTGGCCGCTTGCGTCCCGGTGAAAAGCTCCGCTGCGTGTGTAGCCGGGGCCTGCCGGACCCATATACACGAACTGACCAGGAACCAGCAGCGCCACGTCCAGAGGCATGCCGGTTGCCACCAACTCCCCCTGGGCCATGTCCACCGCCGCTTCGGCAAGCACACTACCCAGACCCAGCGGTCCCACAGCAGGCGAGCCGTCGGGACCGCTGGGCGTATTCTCCAGCCGGTGCAGCAGCGCTGTGCCGAACTCCGCACCCACTGCCGTGGAGCGCTTGAAGCCGGGGGTGTTCAGGTTCGCCAAATTGTCTGCAATGACGTCGGTCCGCACCTGTTCAAAGGCCATACCCCGGCGAGAGGCCTCAACACCTCGGATCATGCGTCGCTCATCTCCCTGCTCTGGCCATCTGCGCCGCGCAGAGCGGCCTCGTTCAAAGCCAGCTGAATGTGAATCGCTCCCACCGCTGTGGTCATGGGCACCACAACCATAGGGATGGTGAACTCTGTAAGGCGGACTGCCGTCCCCCGCACGATGGCTGGTGGTGAAATCCTGCTGGGGTACCCCTTCTCCTCCAGCAGCGTGGAGGCGAGGCCGGTGATCAAGTTCCCCAGTTCTCCCAGTGCGCTTTCGGCCACCGGGTCGGTCAGCTTCAGAGGCGTACCCACCATCGCCCTGACGATGCCCTTAGCCACCGCCAGATCCATGCCGTAGACCACCAGGCCGCAGATGGAGCCGGTTACCCCGATCACCACGTTGGCCGCATGCCGGGTCTTGTCCATCCGGATCAGGTAGGGCTTACCCAGTTCCCACCGGGTCACTCCAGCCTCAGATGAGAGCACCTGCATCCCCGCGTATACGAAGGGGTTTAGGAATTCGACTTTCATGGCGCTTTCTGTCCGCCCACCGCCCGCTGAATCAGTACGGCCAGGTGGCCGTTCAGTGTTCCCGGTGAACCGATAAACGCCCGACGGCTGCCGACGTAGACGCTTACCTGGCCGTTTACCTTGGTGGCAAGCGGAATGATGTCACCCACCTGCAGTTCGGTAAACTCCTTCACGGTAATGGTGGTCCGTCCGAGCTCCACCCGAACGGGAACCGGCGCCAGGGCCACCGACTCCTGCAGCAGCCGGGAGTTCCCCTCCCTAGGCAGCTCTGCATCCACCAACCATCCCCTGCCGGTGAGGCGGGAGAGCACGGGTTCCACTGCGGCGTGCGGAAATGACAGAGTGATGTGGCCGAGGTGTTCGCCGATCTCCACCGCCAGGGTGATGGCGGCTACCACCTCGGTAGAGCTGGCGGAGGTCTGCAGGAAGACTGAGTTGGACTCGAGCCCCTCCAGCTTCGGCTGAACCGATGCGACGTTCCGCCAGGCTTCCGCCAGCGGAGCGAACATCTCGGTGACGACCCGGCTCATCACGCTCTGCTCGATCTCCGAAAGTTCCCGCTGGGGCTGCACATCTGCCCCCTGCCCACCAAAGACCCGGTCAATGATGGCAAAGGCAATGTTCATGCTGATCTCCATCAGACAGGTCCCCGGCAGGGGATCCATCCGGAACTTGGCCACCACGCCTGGGGTCGGCAGCAGTTCCAGGTACTCGGCGTAGGTGTACTGGTTTGCCCCGCGGACACTTACCTGGGCCGGCGTCCGGAGACTGGCCAAGAAGAAGCTCTGAAGCAGCCTGGCAAAGGTGTCGTGGATCATCACCAGTGCGCGCATCAGATCCTTCTTGAACTTGGTGGGGCGCCGGAAATCGTAGGCACGAACCGTGTGGTCCCGTGCCTGGAACAGGTCCTCCCCTTCAGTGGGGAGCAGGGACCGCATCAGCGCATCGATCTCAGATTGGGTAAGCGGGTTCTCCAAAGCGATGGACCCCTTCCTCTGGAGACGCTTAATCGCTCCATTGTAAGGATTGCGCAAGAATGGAAGAAACGCTAGACGATCGTCTACACATTATCGCAATATTTAGATCCAGTAAATAGACATAGATACTCTCTTACCACTAGGTCCGAAGAGGTATGGATAGACAGGAAGAACAGCGGTCCCTGGCAAAAAAGCATCCCTTGTCACCCTCTGTTCTTCGGTTTGTTTCTTCGTGATGCTGTCCTTAATTACCTTCAAATACTAGCAACTCAACATTCTGTTAAGCCCGGGGAGTGAGTGTCAGGTACGAAATCAGCCGGATCCCGGTTTCGCCCGGGAATCCAGCCCTGTTGTGAGGAATAACGCGAAAGCGCCACCCCGATTTCGGGGTGGCGCTGTGCATATGCCCCAGTTAACTAGCGGAGCTTCCGCAGCTCCTCCACAAGCCGGTCGTTAAGGACCTTGATGTGGGTGCCCTTCATGCCCAGGGAGCGAGACTCAATGACGCCAGCACTTTCGAACTTCCGAAGGGCGTTGACGATCACCGAACGGGTAATGCCCACCCGGTCCGCAATCTTGGAAGCCACCAACAGGCCCTCGTTGCCGTCCAGTTCGTCAAAGATGTGCTGAACGGCTTCCAGTTCGGAGTAGGAGAGGGTTCCCAGGGCCACCTGAACGGCAGCCTTCTTGCGGGCCTCCTCTTCCAGTTCGCCGGCATGGGCCCGGAGGATCTCCACGCCCACCACGGTGGCAGCCAGTTCCGCCAGGATGAGGTCTTCATCAGTGAACTCGCTGTCGCGGGCCAGAACAAGCGTGCCCAGCCGTTCGCCGCCGCCGTTGACCGGAACGATGGTGATCAGCTTGGCTGCGAAGGTGTGCTCTTGCTCCTCCTGGTAGATGGCCAGCTGGCCCTCTGCCACGTTGGAGGTGGTATCGTCCAGCTTCATGAGCCGCTGGTTGAAGTCTTCAGAAAAGTTGCCGCCATTGAGGTTCTCCTCGACCTTGCCGGTCTGGTCGGCGGCGCCGAGGATCTTCCCCTTGCGGGAAGCAACGTACACATCAGCCTTCAGCAGTTCAGCCAACACATGGGCCATCTCGTTAAAATCGACGGCGCTCCCGGCACTCTTCTGCAGCAGACGATTGATACGGCGGGTTCTTTCAAGAAGCGTCTTCACGGAAACAGGCCTCCATTCGGGTAGCTTGATGACTATAGGACGAAGCAGCCAACTTTTCTGCGGCTACGATTCCCTCCTGCAAGCCGGCGCCTGGGCCGGTACACCAACTGCCGCGCCACCGGCTCGCCACGCGGGAACATCGAAGGCCAGGTATGCGAGCAGCTTCTCCACAATTGGCTTGGCACCACGTGCCAAAGGGCACTTTACCACAGGAATGGACATTTGGACAAGATCCCCTTGGGCGGTTATTTTGGAAGAAGCGACGGCAACCCCACGATTTGCCATTCTTCCAGAGACGGGCGGTCTTTCCGTCCGCTAATATAGAGTCTCCCCATTCAGCGTAGGCCCAATCATTCGGATACTCGCGACAGACTGGTAAGAACAGGGAGTGCAGGCTTCCTCACCGCTTATCCCTGTAGAATGGGTCCTGCCGGGCTCGGATCTCCCGGGGATGGGTCTGCAGGTACCCCTCCCGCAGCCGTTCCTTTGTTACATGTGTGTAGATCTGGGTGGTGGAGAGGCTCTTGTGCCCGAGCAGGTCCTGAACAGCCCGCAGATCGGCACCGCCATTCAGCAGGTGGGTGGCGAAGGAATGGCGGATGCTGTGGGGCGTCTGATGACGCTGCAGGGCCAGCTCCTCTGTATACTTCTCCACAATGCGCCTTACACTCCGGTCCGTCAGCCGGGTTCCCCACCGGTTCAGGAACAACGGCTCACGCTCGCGGGGTTTGGGCTCATCACCCAGGGGGCGCGCGGCCAGCAGCTGCGGCCGGCCCTGCGTCAGGTAGACGCCCAAGGCCCGAATCGCCTCAGTGCCAACGGGTACCGACCGCTCCTTGCGCCCCTTGCCAAAGACCGTGACCCACCCCTCGCTGGCGTCGATGTCGCCAACGTCGAGGGCGACCAATTCGCTCACCCGCATGCCGGTGGCGTAAAGCACTTCGAGCAGGGCCCAGTCGCGCTGACCCAGTGGAGTGGTCCGGTCTGGGAGCTGCAGCAGTGCGGCGACCTCTTCCTCGTACATGAAGTTCGGCAGCTTCTTCTCCAACTTGGGGGTGCGAACACCCAGGATGGGGTTCTCCTCCAGCAGGCCGCTCCGACAGAGGTACTTGTAAAGTGAGCGAATGCACGAGAGCTTGCGCGCAATGCTGCGGCGGCTGAACTCCTGCTGCTGCAGGTACGCCAGATACGCCCGGATGGTCAGATGATCGACGCTAGCCAGGGTCTGAAGCGAAACGGGGGGCACCTCCTTCGGCTCGCCGGAGGCTTCATGCGGCCGGGTGCGGCCTGAACGCCTCCCGCCGACCACAGGAACCACCCGGCCCCCTGTTGCCAGCCATGAGAGGAACTGATCAAGGTCCAGCTCGTAACTGCGGATCGTGTGGGACGACGCCGCTTTTTCCACCTGGAGGCTCGCCAGAAACTGCGCCACCTCCGGGGTGCGGCGTGCAATGGTGGTGCTCAATCCGATGCACCTCCACACCAGCGGCCACAGCACCACCGGTGCTGCGGCTGTAACGCCGGCAGAGATCCTGCCGAGGGCCGAACCATGACCGTGTCTATCCTAGCACACCACATTCTCCCTCGGCAAGACCACAATTCAGAATATACCTCAATCGACCGCCAATTAGTCCATCTTGGCCTTCGGGTTCAATTTTGTGATCCTTTGTGCTCAGTTTTGCCCTGCTCCGGTGGAATCCATTCAGCTCGCCGGGGGAGCAGCGGTCGCTCCAGATGGGCAGCCGCGAAGGCCTCTAGGACATCCATCGCCCTGAAGGAGTACATCCGCTTCCGCTGGCGCTTGTCCTTGATGCGGGGGCCAGAAAGCTCAGGCAGAAGCCCGAAGGCGATGTTCATGGGCTGGAAGTGGTCGGGATCTGCATGGGTGATGTAGTGGAGCAGCGCACCGATGGCCGTCTCTACCGGGAAGGAGAGGGGCTCACTGCCCATAGCCAACCGGGCTGCGTTCAGGCCGGCCACCAGTCCGGCGGCGGCGCTCTCCACATAGCCCTCCACCCCGGTCATCTGCCCGGCGAAGAAGAGGCCCCGCCTTGCCTTGGCCTCCAGGGTAGGTTGAAGGACCTTGGGCGACTTGATAAACGTGTTGCGGTGGATCACCCCATAGCGGACAAACTCCGCGTTCTCCAGCCCCGGAATCATCCGGAAGACCCGCTTCTGCTCTCCCCACTTCAGACTCGTCTGGAAGCCCACCATGTTGTAGAGGGTTCCTGCGGCGTCATCCTGCCGGAGCTGCACCACCGCGTAAGGCCAGCGCCCGGTACGGGGGTCGTCCAGCCCCACGGGCTTCAACGGCCCGTAGCGGAGCACATCCCTGCCCCGTCGGGCCATCTCCTCCACCGGCAGGCAGCCCTCGAAGAAGGAGACCGCTGCATCCTCAGGATTGTGGGGAATCGCCTTTTCGGCCGTCACCAGGGCGTCGTAGAAGGCATCGTACTCCTCTTTGGTCATGGGACAGTTCAGATAGTCCTCTCCACCACCCTTGCCATACCGGCTGCCGGCAAAGACCTTCTCCATATCGATGGATTCCCTGGTGACGATGGGGGCGGCAGCGTCGTAGAAAGACAAGTACTGCTCACCAGTGAAGCGGCGGATCTCTTCCGCCAGAGCCTTGGAGGTGAGGGGCCCCGAAGCCACCACCACAATGCCCTCTGGCGGGATTCGGACCACTTCCTCCCGGATCACCTCGATGTTCGGGTGGCCCGTCAGCGCTTCGGTTACGCCGGCGGCGAAGTCCTCGCGGCTAACCGCCAGGGCGCCTCCTGCCGGCACCGCATGGGCCAGTGCCTCCCGCATGATCAGGGAGTTCAGCCGCCGCATCTCTTCCTTGAGCAGCCCCACGGCGTTCTCCGGCCCGCTGCCTCTAAGGGAGTTGGAGCAGACCAGTTCTGCAAACTTGTCGGTTTTATGTACCGGCGTGCCGGTACCTGGGCGCATTTCGTAAAGCCGGACCTTGACGCCATGGGAGGCGGCTTGCCAAGCCGCCTCCGAACCCGCCAGGCCCGCGCCGATGATGGTGATCTCCGGCTCACTCATCGGGTTGGCACCTCTTCCATCTCTTCTACAGGGCGCATGTAGTCGCAGCCCTCTTGCTTGCACATGTGGACCAGACCCACATCCTTCAGCCGCTTTTCCACCAGATAGGATGCCCCACAGTTCGGACACTGCTCCGCCACCGGCTTTTCCCACGAGACGAAGTCGCACTCCGGATAGCGGGAGCAGCCGTAGAAGCGGCGCCCGCCCTTCTTGGACTTCCGCTCCACCACCATCCCCTGGCCGCAGGCCGGACAGGTGACCCCCGTCTCTTCCAGAAGCGGCTTGGTGTTGCGGCATTCCGGAAAACCGGGGCAGGCCAGGAACCGGCCAAACCGGCCGTGTTTAATCACCATCATGCGGCCGCACTTTTCGCAGGGCACATCTGTCTCTTCGTCCGGCAGTTCAAAGCCGCCGACCTTCTCCTCCGCCTCTTTGAGGGTCGCCTCAAAGGGGCCGTAAAACTCCCTGAGGACCTCTTTCCAGTGGACGTCGCCTTCCTCCACCTGGTCCAGCTCTTCTTCCATGTGGGCGGTGAAGGCCACGTCGATGATGCTGGGAAAATACTCCCGGAGGATCTCCGTCACTACCTGGCCGAGTTCCGTCGGGACAAACCGCTTATCTTTTTTCTCCACATAACCTCGAGCCTGAATGGTCTCGATGATCGGTGCGTAGGTGGACGGACGGCCAATGCCCTTCTCCTCCAGGGTCCGCACCAGCATTGCTTCCGTGTAGCGAGGCGGCGGCTGGGTGAAGTGCTGCTTGGGCACCAGCTCCACCAGCCGGAGCATCTGCCCCTCAGTCAGATCCGGGAGCAGCCCCTCCTCATCCTTGGGTCCCTCTTCATCTTCACCTTCAATATAGATCTTCATGAAGCCAGGAAACTTGATGGTGGAACCGCTGGCCCGGAAGAGTTGGTCGCCGGCTGCAATCTCCACGCTGACCGTGTCCAGCACAGCCGGTGCCATCTGGCTGGCCACGAACCGATCCCAAATCAGCTTGTAGAGCCGGTACTGGTCAGGGGTCACGTAGGGCTTGATGGACTCCGGCGTCCGGGTTACGTCTGTGGGGCGAATCGCCTCGTGGGCACCCTGCTCGCCGGCCCGCTTCTCAGCCTCGCGCTTTTCCGCCGGGATGAAAGCCGGTCCGTACTGCTCCTGGATGAACTGGCGGGCGGCCTCTTCGGCCTCCACCGCGATGCGGGTGGAGTCCGTACGGATGTAGGTGACGAGACCGGTGTGGCCGGCCTCACCCAACTCCAGGCCTTCGTACAGCTGCTGCGCCACAGACATGGTGCGCCGCACGGTGAAGCCCAGCTTCCGGGAGGCCTCCTGCTGCAGGCTGGAGGTGGTGAAAGGGAAGGCTGGGTTGCGCCGCTTCTCCTTCCGCTTCACTGTGCGGACCTGGAAGAGGACCTCCCCTGAGGCTCCGGCACCGGCGCCCCGGAGCGCCGCTTCCATCACCTGCCTGGTCTGGGCTTCGTTTTTCAGTTCCACCTTGCCTTCGTCTGTGCCGTAGAACTTGGCCTCAAAGGGCGCTCCGGCACCGTCTGCTGCCAGCCGGGCGGTCAGCGACCAGTACTCTTCTGGCTGGAAGGCCTGGATCTCCGCTTCGCGGTCCACGATGAGGCGGACGGCGACGGACTGGACTCGCCCGGCGGAGAGGCCGCGGCGCACCTTGCGCCAGAGCAGGGGGCTCAGCTTGTACCCCACTAGCCGGTCGAGGATGCGCCTGGCTTGCTGTGCGTCCACCCGACACCGGTCGATGGTACGGGGGTTCTTGATGGCCCGCTGGATTGCGTCTTTGGTGATCTCGTGAAATTCGATCCGGACCGGCTGATCGTGGGGAATGTTCAGAACATGAGCTAGATGCCAGGAGATGGCTTCGCCTTCCCGGTCCGGGTCGGTGGCCAGGAAGACCTTGTCAGCCTTTTTGGCGGCGTCGCGTAGTTCTTTGAGGACGTCGCCCTTGCCCCGTATGGTGATGTATTTAGGTTCAAAATCGGCTTCCACGTTGACACCGAGCTGGCTCTTGGGCAGATCCCGCACATGGCCCATCGAGGCCTTTACGGTGTACTTCCGCCCGAGAAACTTCTCGATGGTCTTTGCTTTGGCCGGGGACTCCACGATGATCAGGTTCTTGGACACTCAGTCCACACCCCCGTGCTGCCTCCACGTGCCACAACAGCGCCTTGACGGTCGAGTGCGACGCCGCTGTGATTCTGCGTTATCCTATTCGAATATATTGTCCACCTGGGACCTGTCGAATCAGCCCCTTCACTTCCAAAAGGGTGAGAATTCCCTGCACCGTACCGGCAGGAAGCCCACACCCCTCGGCCAGGTCGCCGGCCCAGCGGGGCTCCTCCCCCACCCACGCCAGGATCTGCTGCTCTTCCGGCGTCAGCCCCTCGGGCTGCACCGTTTTGGGCGCACCTACCGCACAGCCGAGGGTTTCAAGGATTTCCTCCGCACTGGTGACCAGGTAGGCACCGTCCCGAATCAGTGCGTGGGGGCCGACGGACATGGGGCTGGTGATGGGGCCGGGAACAGCGAAGACGTCCCGCCCATGTTCCATGGCCGCCTCCACAGTAATCAGCGTACCGGACCGCTTCCCCGCTTCGACAACGAGGATGCCGTCTGCCAGGCCGCTGATGATCCGGTTCCGTTCAGGAAAGAACTCGCTGCGGGGTTCGGAACCGGGAGGCTGTTCAGAGATGACCGCGCCGGTCTGCCGGATGCGCCGGTAGATTCCGGACGCCTCGGGCGGGTAACAGACGTCGGCGCCGCCTCCCAGTACCGCCACCGTGGTACCTCCGGCGGCGAGACAGCCCCGGTGAGCAGCACAGTCGATGCCGCGGGCCATGCCGCTTACCACCACCGCCCCCAGTTCCGCCAGGCGCCGGCCAAACCGCTCTGCGACACTCACACCGTATGCAGTGGGTCTGCGGGTGCCCACCACGGCAATAGTCGGCCGGTCATCGCTGCGCCACGGCCCCGCCTGGTAGAAGAACGGCGGCCGGTCCGGCAGCTGTTTCAGGCGATGGGGATACTCCTCATCCAGCTGGGTGATCAGCCGGAGCCCGGCGAGGCGGGCCCGGTCCAGTTCAGCATGCGCATCTTGGATGGCTCTCTCATCCCGGAGAACCTCCACGGCGGCAGCCGCCGCCTTGCGGGTCCAGCCCTCCACCTCTGCAAACTGCCGGGCGGAGAGGTTCCAGACCTCGGCTGGGTTCTTGTATGCATCCATCAGCTTGGCCAGGCGGGTTCGCCCGACGCCCGGAGCCCGGAGCAGCGTCAGCCAGACAACGGCTCCTTCCAAGCCCCTGCCCTCCCCTTCTCTTTCCGCCCGCCGCCTCTATCGGGCCCGCAGCGGCAGGGACTGGGCCGCCAGCAGCAGCAGCAGGATCTGCCCGATTCCCCTGGGCAGCGGGCTGGTATGGATGTACTCATCTAGCCGGTGGCCGTTGCCACCCAAGGTAACCCCCACGGTTACCGCTGGAATGCCCATGGAGAGCGGAATATTGGCATCTGTGCTGGATGGATAGGAGCGGGTCTGGATGCCCATTTCCCGGTGAACGGTGCGGACCAGAACACAGAGGGGATGATCCTCCGGAATCGAGCCGATGGGCCTGTCCCCCAAAAGCTCCAGGTCTGCCGAAACACCGGTCTCACGGGCGACCTCCGCCACGATGCGGCGGACCCGGCTCTCCAGCCGTTTCAGTTCAGCCCGGTCGAGAGAACGGAGGTCGAGGATCGCCTCCGCCCGGGCGGCGATGGTGTTGACGGAGGTGCCGCCGCTGATGTTGCCAACGTTGTAGGTAGTCTTGGGATTGGCCGGCACCCGGAGTTCCGAGATGCGGGTGACCATCCGGCACAGGCTGTGGATGGCGCTGGGCGTCCCAAAAGCGCCCCAGCTGTGGCCGCCCTCACCCTGCACTACCAGGCGGAACCGCCGGCTGCCCACGCCCTGGCGCACCATGCTGCCCAGCGAGCCGTCGAGGGCGAGCACATAGTCCACCTCGTCCCCGTACCGCTCCATCACGCTCCGAATGCCCCGCAGGTTGCCGAGGCCCTCTTCGCCCACGGTGGCCGCAAAGATCACATCGCCGGCCAGGCTGACCTTCTCTTCCAGCAGCAGGCGGGCTACCCACAGCATAGAAGCGACGCTGGCGGAGTTGTCTCCTACGCTGGGGGCGCGGAGAATCTCTCCATCTCTGCGGACGCGGATCTCCGTCTCCATCGGAAAGACAGTATCAATATGGGCAGCCAGAAGCAGCGTCGGACCGCCGCCTGTGCCAGGAATGCGGCCCACCACGTTGCCGACAGCATCCACCGTTACGCCGTGGAGGCCCAGCTCAGTCATCCGCTGCTGCACGTACTGCGTCCGGCGTTCTTCCTGAAAGGTAGGAGCCGGGATCTCGCAGATGGTGATCAGTTCCTCTATGACTTCGGGCAGAACAGCCTCGGCCCGCTGCAGTAGACGGCGCACCGCCGGGTTCTCCATTCGCAGGGTCACGGGACCAGCCCCCTTCCGGCGTTTCAACTTCGCATTATACCTGATGCCCTGAAACTTGGAAAGGGAACCAATGCCCTCCGGGGGACTACAGGCCAGAGGTATGCTCCCTCCCCGCCACGCCGCCAACTTGCCAGACGCCCCACGGGCAGCCAGATGCGCTCGCTCCCGGATGGAGCAGTTGGCCCACAACATGTGCAGCATGGCGCCTTCTGTATGTTGGACTTCGACCGTGCGCTGCGCTCACCTGCTCCGGCGGGTTCGGCCCCAGTGGCCCCGGGGCGCCGTGCTGCCGCTCCTACTCCACCCGCTTGCGAATCAGCAGTTCCCACTGGCCCGGGGCCACCTCAGCCACCCGCAGCACCTCGTCGCCGTACATGGTTACGCTGCGCGGCACGTTCCGGGTTGCTGGTTCGTAGTCCAGCAGCACTCGAAGGATCTGGCCCACTTCCATGTCCTCCAGCGCGATCTTGGTCTTGGCAAAGGTGATGGGACAGACATCGCCCCTGAGGTCGATCTCTCGGTCCGGTCGGAACTCTGCTGCGTCCACTTCTGCCATGCCCACCTTCTCCTTTCCTCCAGCACTTCAGACAGGAACGGGGGTGCGGCCGTGGGCCAGTACGCAAAGAGGGGCGGCGCACCGGCCGCCCCCACCCGGTTCGTGCGCTATGGCCCCCCGGCGCCGCCCAGGTCTCCTTCGGCCGCCACGCCCCCGCTGGCCTTGGCCCTGGCGGCGTGATCTTTGTCGATGCGGGTCAGGTTGCTGGGAAACGACTTCCCGGGGTTTTCGATCATACGCTGATTCGCTGCTTCCAGCCTGGCGGCATCCTCCCGCCAACTGGTGCCGCGCCGGTCTGCCATGGGTCCTTCGTGGACCGTATGGCCCTCTGAAGGTCTCTTCTTCCCGGCCATGTTGGATCCCTCCCGCCGAAGCTTTGGCCGACCGCTTGGGGGCTGGCCGGTTCTAGCTTGTGCAGGACTACAGACCTATACAGCAGAAACAGCGCCGCTTCCTGCTCCAAACCGCCGCTCCATGCAGCGATACTGGAGCGCCTCGGCCAAATGTGCGGTTTCGATCTCTTCTTTTCCGTCCAGGTCGGCGATGGTGCGGGCCACCCGCAGCACCCGGTCGTGGCCGCGCAGCGTAAGCCCCATGCGGTTCATGGCCTGGCGCATCAGCCGCTGACCCTCGGGCGGAATGCGGCAGAACCTGCGGGTTTGGGCTGGACTCATGTGTGCATTGCAGGCAGCGCCGGAGCCCCGGAGCCGCTCCTCCTGAACCCGCCGGGCCTGCTCCACCCGGGCTCGGACCTCCGCCGAGGACTCGGCGCGGCCCCGGCAGGCGGCACCGGCGACCTCCTCGTACGGCACCGGCGACAGGAAGAGCTGCATGTCGAACCGGTCGAGGAGAGGTCCCGAAATCCGCGAGCGGTAGAGGCTGATGGCCACCGGCGAGCAGGTGCACTCCCGGGAAGGGTCTCCCAAGTGGCCGCAGGGGCAAGGGTTGGCCGCTGCCACCAGCATGGGCCGGGCCGGAAAAGTCAGGCTGCCGTGGACCCGGGAAAGCTGCACCTGGCCCTCTTCGAGGGGCTGCCTGAGCCCCTCGAGAACCTGCCGGTTGAACTCCGGAAGTTCGTCGAGAAAGAGGACGCCGTGGTGGGCCAGGGTGATTTCGCCGGGGCGGAGGGGACTGCCGCCCCCCAGGATTGCCGAGCGGCTGGCACAGTGGTGGGGCGCCCGGTAGGGCCGCTGTCTGAGCAGCCTGCCGCCCGGCAGCTGCCCTGCCACGCTGTGGATGCGGCTCACTTCCAGGGATTCGGCATGGCTCAAGGGCGGCAGAATACCAGGCAGGCAGCGGGCCAGCAAGCTCTTGCCGGCACCGGGAGGGCCCACGAGGAGCAGGTTGTGCCCGCCGGCCGCGGCCACCTCCAGGGCGCGGCGGGCGATGCTCTGCCCGTAGACCTCCGCCAGGTCTGGCAGGGGTTTTGCTTCCGCCACCTCCCCCTCCTCCGGCGGTACGGCCGGCTGCAAAGGGCACCGCCCGGTGAGGTGGTTCACCACATCCTTGAGCGAGCCGGCTGGACGGGCATCTGCCCCAGCCAGGGCCGCCTCGGCAGCACTCTCAGCAGGAAGGATCAGCGTCGGGCTGCCCACGAAGGGAGCGGCCACTGCCATGGCCAGGGCGCCCCGCACCGGCCGGAGGCTGCCGTCGAGGGCGAGTTCACCTGCCACGGCCACTTTCCGCAGTGCGTCAGCCGGCACCACGCCCACCGCTGCCAAGATACCCAGTGCAATGGCCAGGTCGAAACCGGCACCGCCCTTGCGGGTATAGGCCGGCGCCAAGTTCACCGTGATGCGCTGGGTCGGGAACCCCCACCCGCCGTTGCGGACCGCGGCCCGGACCCGCTCACGGGATTCACGGACCGCCGCGTCGGGCAGACCGACAATATCAAATGTAGGGATGCCGGGGCTGACGTCTACCTCCACCTGCACCGGCACCGCCTCGATGCCTTCCAGGGCAAAGCTGAGCGTGCGTACATACATGGGCGGCATACCCCTCCACCCGCCTCCGGCCAGGAGGCAAACGTCTGTTCCACCACAAGTGTACCATATTCACCCTGTAGTGTAAATCCCTGCCACCGCCGTATATGAAAAAGAAGGCCGGCGGCAGACGCTCACCGGACCTCCTCTGTGCGGCCGCTGATGCGGGCCTTGGCCCTCTGCGCCCGCTCCAGGGCCTCTTCCACCGTGGGCGCCGTCACATTGAGGTGCCCCATCTTTCGCCCAGGACGGGCCTCTCGCTTGCCGTAGAGGTGCAGCTTCACCCGCCGGTCAGAGAGGGCAGCCGCCACATCCAGGGGATAATCCTCGCCCATGATATTGGCCATCACCACTGGGCTCAGCAGCTCCACCTCACCCAGGGGCAGGCCGCAGACGGCCCGGATGTGCTGCTCAAATTGAGACGTGACGCACGCGTCCATGGTGTAGTGGCCAGAGTTGTGGGGTCGGGGCGCCAGTTCATTCACCAGCAGCTTGCCGTCTGGCATGGCGAACATCTCCACCCCCAGGAGCCCCACCAGCCCCAGGTGCTGTGCCACCCGAATCGCCAGATCGCGGGCTGCCTGGGCGGTGTCCGGCGACACGCGAGCCGGCACGATGGAAAGGGCCAGGATGTTGTTTCGGTGGATGTTCTCCGCCACCGGGAAAGTGGCTACCTCGCCGGTGGTGCTGCGGGCCACCACCACCGAAACCTCCCGCTCGAAAGGCACGAAGCCTTCCAGCACCAAAGGGCGCCCCGCCAGCTTTTCGAAGGCGGCTGGCCCCTCGCTGGGCGTGTGGATTACCACCTGCCCCTTGCCGTCGTATCCTTCGGTGGCCGTCTTCAACACGCAGGGCACGCCGATGGCCTCGAGGGCCGCATCAAACTCCTCACGGCTGGTGACCGGCCGCCAGGGCGCCACCGGCACGCCTGCGGCGGTAAGCGCCTGCTTTTCCAGGATGCGGTTCTGGCAGGCCCGGAGCACAGAGACGGCAGGGTAAACAGGCGTCTCTTCTGCGATCCGCTCCAGCACCGCCGGAGCGATGTTCTCGAACTCGTAGGTGACCACATCGCAGAGGCCTGCCAGCGGAGCCACCCCTTCCGGCGAGTTCAGGGGAGCAGCCACCACCCGGTCGGCCACGTGGGCTGCAGGGCAGTCCGGGTCCGGGTCAGCGATGACCACCCGGTAGCCCATGGCCCGGGCTGCCATGGCGTCCATGCGGGCCAGCTGCCCGCCCCCCACGATGCCTACGGTAGAACCAGGTCCGATCATAGCTGGTCCGCCTCCACCGCCTGGCGCATCCGCTCCCGGTATGCCCGCAGCCGTTCCCGCACCTCAGGATACTTGTTCCCGAGCATCTGGGCCGCCAGGAGCCCGGCGTTCTTCGCACCAGCCTTGCCGATGGCGACGGTGGCCACGGGGATGCCCCCGGGCATCTGCACGATGGAGAGCAGCGAGTCGAGGCCATTGAGCGCCCTGGACTGCACCGGCACGCCGATCACAGGCAGCAGCGTCTTGGATGCCGTCATCCCAGGCAGGTGCGCAGCACCCCCCGCCCCGGCGATGATCACCTCCAGGCCGCGGCCCTCCGCCTCTTCTGCGTACCGGAACATGGCGTCCGGAGTGCGATGGGCCGAAACGATCTTCATCTCGTAGGGAACCTGCATCTCGTCCAGGACGGCCGCCGCCTCCTGCATGGTTTCCAAGTCAGACCGGCTGCCCATGATAATGCCCACCAGGGGCCGCTTCTCCTGCATCGCTTAGGGACCTCCCCCAGAATATCTGCTGCCAGCGCATACGGTGGGGCAGCAATGGAAAAGAGGCCCGGGTGGCACCGGGCGCTTCTGCTCCCCACCGGCCGGAGATGGATTCTGGCACGATGGTACTATTCGAAAATATCAATGTCAACCTCAGGCAGGAGCTTCCGCAGGGATCAGCGGATGCCGAAGGCGTTGCGGATCAGTTCACATTGCCAACCGCCGCCAGGGGTTGGCGCGACGGTGACCACATCGAACCGGCAGGGCCGCTCCTGGCCCTGCCGGGCCAGGTAGATAAAGGCCAGCCGGACCAGCTGCTCCCGCTTTCGGGGCGTAATCGCCTCGGCTGCGGTGCCGTAGCTGCTGCCCGACCTGGTCTTCACCTCCACAAAAACCAGCGTACCGTCCTCCTCCGCCACCACGTCCAGTTCGCCGGCCCGGAAGCGCAGGTTCCGGTGCAGAATCCGGTACCCCTGGGCAGTCAGGAACTGGCACGCCGCCTCTTCGCCGGCCCGGCCTACCGCCGTGGTAGAGCGCCGCCCCATTTAGTCGTCGGCAAAGAGGACACCGGTGAGCGGCGCAGCCTCCTGCACCACACCGTGGCTCTTCCGGTGCAGCGGGCATGGACCGTAGCGCTGCAGGGCCAGCCGGTGCTCCTGGGTGCCGTAGCCCTTGTGGTTGGCGAAGCCGTACTGGGGATACTGTTTGTCCATCTCGATCATGTATTCGTCGCGCGCCACCTTGGCTACCACAGCCGCGGCAGCCACCGAGCACGACTGGCTGTCGCCCCCGGGAATCGGCGCCTGGGGCTGGCTGACCCCGGGCAGATGCAGCCCGTCGGTGAGCAGGTAGTCCGGGGTGACGGGCAGGTTTTCCACGGCCTTGGCCATGGCCTTGTACGTGGCCAGCATAACGTGGGCCTCGTCTATGCCGTCCGGATGTACCATACCGATGCCCACCGCCACAGCCTTTTCCTGGATTAGGTCATACAGTTCCTTGCGGCGCTTGGACGACAGCCGCTTAACATCCTCCAGCCCGAACAGCTCTACCTCGCCGGGCAGGATGACCGCAGCCGCCACCACCGGACCGGCCAGAGGGCCGCGCCCCACTTCGTTGATGCCGGCCACCAGCTTATACCCTTTAGCCCAAAGCTGCCGCTCATAGGTGTACATCCGCTGAAGCCGCTCCCGCTCCCGCTCCAGCGCTTCCAGACGGGCACGGCACTGACGCACCAGCTTCTGGGCCCCTCCCCGAGGGTCAGAGCCCAGAACCTCCACCACCTGGGCATACACCTCCGGCCCGCCGTCGTTGATCAGCGCCTGCAGCTGCTTCAAACTCATTCTCTTGATGTTCATCCGCACGCCTGCAACCCTCCCGACGATGAACGAACAGCCCGCCAGGAAACAGACCCTATGTTTGTTCGGTGTTGCTCATACAGAAAAAGAGACCCGCAGTAACCGGGCTGTGGATACGGGTTTCGGCGCCGTTTTCAAAAAATCCTGCCCTTAAACCCCCTTGAGTTTTGACACGCTTGTCCTACGTTTAATGCATCTTAGGCAGGCCTGTCCGCATTGGGCAAAATTGGGAACCCCTTAGGAGTGCCCCTCCTCCGGCGGCTCCTCCAGCGTAATCCGGCCCAGTCGGCCCTCCCGGAACTCCCGGAGGATCAGGGCGGCCACTTTCTCGTCTTCCACGACGCCGCCTGCCCGAATCAGCCCCCGGGCCCTGCCGATGGCCTCCAGGTTCTCCTCCGGCGTTGGCATGAGCTCTGTCAGGCCGAACCGGCTGCGCACCGCCTCCTCAGCCCGCTGCCAAAGAAAGGGCAGGATCTCCCCGGCCACCTCCCGGACGTCGAAAACCTCTTCTTTAACCGAACCGATGACGGCCAGCAGGACGCCGTCCCACGGGTTCTCAAACTTGGGCACCAGGATGCCCGGCATGTCCAGCAGTTCCACGCCGCCGCCGATGCGGACCCACTGCTTCCCCCGGGTGACGCCGGGCCGGTCGCCCACCATCGTCTTCCGGCCGCCCGCCAGCCGGTTGATGGCCGAGGACTTGCCGACGTTGGGGATCCCCACTGCCATGACGCGGGCAGGTCGGGGCTTCCGCCCCCGCCGGGTCCACTCTGCCAGTCTGGGGGCAAATGCCTCCCGGATTGCGGCCACTACCTCTTTGGTGCCCGTCCCTTTGACGGCGTCCAGCGGAACCGCCATCTCCCCCCGGCGGCGGAAATAGGCCACCCAGGCCCGGGTGGCTTCAGGATCTGCCAGATCTGCCTTGTTCAGCACCTTGATCCGAGGCTTGTGGGCCACCAGGGCCATCAGATCCGGGTTGCTGCTGGCGCCGGGGCAGCGTGCGTCGAGGATCTCCAGGATGACGTCGACCAGCGGGGCGTGCTCCTGAAGCATCCGCTTGGCCTTGGCCATATGGCCAGGGAACCACTGAATAACCGGCATCGCTTACTCTCCTCGCTTTCGGCTGCTCCGAGTGCAGGTAGGGGCAGTGCCCATGGCAAGGATGAATCACCACAAGACGAAAAATGCTCCGCCTGCTCCCCACTGGGAGGCAGCCGGAGCACTTTCGCACCTAACGATTCGTGCTGCGCTCGCGAATGCGGGCAGCCTTGCCGGTGAGGTTGCGCAGGTAGTAGAGCTTGGCACGGCGCACCACACCCCGCCGCACGACCTCGATCTTAGCGAGCCGCGGGCTGTGTACCGGGAAGGTACGCTCCACACCGACGCCGTAGGAAATCCGGCGGACGGTAAAGGTCTCGTTCAGGCCGGATCCCTGCCGCTTGATGACGACACCCTCGTAAGCCTGAATGCGCTCGCGGTTGCCTTCCACGACTTTTACGTGAACGCGAACGGTGTCGCCGGGCCGGAATTCCGGAATATCAGTCCGAAGATACTCGCGCTCGATTTCCTGGATGATATTGGACACTGCGGTTTCACCCTTTCAATGTGACGTTCATGCCGAAGCTCCCGGACCTGGAGCCCCTCGGCAGCGGACCGCCCATAATGACACGCGTTAGATTATACCAACCGAACGCCCACGCCGCAAGCGCTAGCTGCGGGTTCGCCGCCCTTTCTTGGGATTGGGTGGCGGTTCAGTGCCCTGCAGTTCAGCCAAGAGCACCTGGTCCTCGTAGGAGAGCGCCACCCTGGCCAGCAGGTCGGGCCGGCGCTCCAGCGTTCGCCGCAGGGCCTCCTTCCGGCGCCACCGGGCCACCGCCCCGTGGTCGCCGCTGGTGAGGATCGCCGGTACCTCCATCCCCTCAAACACAAGGGGGCGGGTGTACTGAGGACCCTCCAGGAGCCCAGAGGTGTGGGACTCGGTGACGGCAGACTCAGCATCGCCCAGCACGCCCGGAATCAGCCGGGCCACCGCCTCGATAATCACCATCGCCGGCAGTTCGCCGCCCATCAGGACGTAATCGCCGATGGAGATCTCGTCGGTGGCGAGGGCCCGAATCCGCTCGTCGAACCCTTCATACCGCCCACACACCAGGATCAGGTGCTCCTCCCGGGCCAGCTCTTCGGCCATGCGCTGGTTGAAGACCTTGCCCTGGGGATCCATCAGGATCACCCGGGGAGGCCGGGTACCTTCCGGGGCCTGCTCCCGGCACCACCTGACGGCGCCGTACACCGGCTCCGGCTTCATCACCAGGCCGGCGCCGCCGCCGTAGGGGTAATCATCTGTGGTTTGATGCTTGCTGAGTGCAAAGTCCCGGATGTTTACCACCCGGATATCCAGCAGCCCCTGTTCCTGCGCCCGCCCCAGGATCGACTCCTGCAGGGGACCGGCAACGATGGGCGGGTGGATGGTAAGTAGATGAATCAGCATTCAATCCTCCAGCAGGCCGGGAATCGGCTGCACGACGACGCGCCCCGCCGCCAGGTCGATGGAGCGGATAAACTCCCGCACCGCCGGCACCATGTACTGCTTGCCGGGCGCCGTCTCCACCACGTACAGGTCATGGACGGGGCAGTTGCGGTCCACATCCACCAACTTTCCCAGAGGCCGGCCTTCGGGGTCCACCACATCAAGCCCGATCAGGTCGAAGATGTAGTACTGCCCCTCTGGCAGCGGGTGGACTTCCGACCGCGGAACCCGCAGGTCCTGGCCCCGCAGGGCCTCGGCCTGGTCCCGATCCGTCACCCCTTCCAGGGATAAGATCACCAGGTTCCGCACACTCCCACGGTACCGGACCCCCACAGGACGGGCTTCCGACCCCAGCAGGACCCGGCGCAGCGTGGCAAACCGCTCCGGAAAGTCGGTGCAGGGGTAGACCCGCACATCTCCCCGGATGCCGTGGGCGCCGGTGATCTGTCCGATACGAACCAGATCCTTCGGCAGTTCCACTTAGGCCTCACCTGCGCGAATCGCAACCACCTTGCCGTCTTCCACCACGATCTCGGTGCTCGTCAAGGCGTCAAGGTCGTCACCCACAGAGATGGTGACAACAGACTGAATCGTCTCCTGAATGATCTCGGAACCCAGCGGCAGCTGCATGACCGCCTGGAGCTCCTGCTCCAGCTGTGCCTTCCGCTCCTCACGCTTGGCCCTTTCGGCCTCCACCAGTTGGCGCAGCTGCATCTGCTGCTGCGGGCTCACGGCCGCGGTCAGCTGGGCCTGGCGCACTTGGGACTCGATTTCACGCATCTCGGCGTCCATCAGCTGGACCGCTTCACGATACTGGGCGGCAAGGCGAGCCTTGAGGCCTTCGGTCACCTTTGCCTTCACAGTAACAGGGCGGAGAATCTGCAGGCTCATGGCCGGAACTCCACGTTGACCCGCCGGCCGTCCTTGACGGCTGCGGCCTTCACTACGGCCCGGATCGCCTTGGCCACCCGGCCGTTCCGGCCGATGACCCGGCCCATATCGCCCTCCGCCACCCTGACCTCAAGGGTGACGACCTGGGGCGTCTCCTCCGCCGTGACCTGGACAGACTCCGGAGAGTCCACCAGGCCCCGGACCAGCACCTCTGTGACCTGCTTCAGCATGAGCATGCCTCCTGGGACCGTGTCCGGTCTTACTTCTTGATCTCGTCGAACTTCTGCAGCAGCCCCGCCTTGGAGAAGATGGAACGAACGGTGTCGGTGGGAGTGGCGCCGTCCTTCAGCCACTTCAGGGCCTTCTCCTCGTCGATCTTGATGACGGCAGGATTCTTGGTGGGATCGTAGTAGCCCAGCTCTTCCACGAACCGGCCGTCACGGGGCGAGGTGGCCTCGGCCACGACAAACCGGTAGAAAGGAGCCTTCTTCATACCCATCCGCTTCAGACGAATCTTGAGAGCCATCTTTGGTTTCCTCCTCAATCAGCTTTCCATCATGCAATCAGGGAGTATTCAGAACCGGGCGCCCAGGGGCGCCTGGTACTTACCTGCGCTTGCGGCCGCCGTAGAAGCTGCCGGGCAGCCCGCCCCGGTTGGGCAGCATCGGGAAACCGCCCCGCTTGCCCTGCTTCATCAGCTTCTCCATGCCGCCCAGCTGCTTCATCATCTTGCGGGTCTGCTCAAACTGCTTGACCAGCCGGTGCACTTCGGCAATAGGCCGGCCCGAACCCTTGGCGATGCGCTCGCGCCGCCGGGTATTCAGAAGCTCGGGATGGCGGCGCTCCTTGGGCGTCATGGAGAGGATGATGGCCTCGATGTGGGCCATCTCCTTTTCGTCGATGTTGATATCCTTCAGCTGGGAGCCGATGCCGGGCAGCATCTTCAGGATCTCCTGCAGCGGTCCCATCCGCCGCACCGCCCGCATCTGCTCCAGGAAGTCTTCGAAGTTGAACTCGGCCTTGAGCATCTTCTGGGCCATCTCTTCGGCCTGCTTCTGGTTGACCTGCTCCTGCGCCTTCTCAATGAGGGTCAGGACGTCGCCCATGCCCAGAATCCGCGAGGCCATCCGGTCCGGGTGGAAGGCCTCCAGCGCCTCCACCTTTTCCCCGACACCCACAAACTTGATGGGCTTGCCGGTAACCTCCCGCACGGAGAGGGCCGCACCGCCCCGGGTGTCGCCGTCCAGCTTGGTCAGGATCACGCCGGTGATGCCGAGCTTCTGGTCGAAGTGTTCCGCCACGGTGACGGCATCCTGGCCGGTCATCGCGTCGACCACCAGCAGGGTCTCGTGGGGCTCCACCGCCGCCTTCATGGCCTGCAGCTCCGCCATCAGCTCGTCGTCGATATGGAGCCGGCCGGCGGTGTCGATCAGGACCACGTTGCGGCGCTCCCGCACGGCGTATTCGACAGCCTGCTTGGCAATCTCCACGGGGCTGACCTTGTCGCCCAGCGAGAAGACCGGTACCCCGACCTTCTCGCCCATCACCTGCAGCTGAGTGATGGCCGCGGGCCGGTAGATGTCGGCCGCCACCAGGAGCGGCTTCTTGCCTTCCTTCTTCAGCTTCAGGGCCAGCTTGGCCGCGTGGGTGGTCTTACCGGAGCCCTGGAGGCCGCAGAGCATGATGATGGTGGGCGGCCGGTCCGCCATCTTCAGCCCCTCGGTCTGGCCGCCCATCAGGGCAGTCAGCTCTTCGTGGACGATCTTGATGACCATGTGGCCGGGGTTGAGGTTTTCCATCACCTCTTGGCCCACGGCCCGCTCCTTCACCCGATTGATAAACGTCTTGACTACCTTATAGTTGACGTCCGCCTCCAGAAGCGCCATGCGGACTTCCCGCATCGCCGCGTTCACATCGGCTTCCGTCAGCTTGCCCTTACCGGTGAGCCGTTTCAGGACACCCTGCAGCTTTTCGCCCAGGGATTCAAAAACCGCCATAGTCGCCCCCCTTTACGAGGCACACTCACTCCGCCTTGAGTTCCTGCAAAAGCGCCAGGGCCCTTTCCCGATCGGCCCGGCGGACCGCCTCTTCCAGCTCGTTGAGCAGCGCCTGCCGGCGCCGGTACTCCGCCGCGAACCCCAGCTTGGCTTCGTACTCGTGAAGGGCGGCCTCGGCCCGCTTGATCAGGTCGTGGACGGCCTGCCGGCTTACACCGTCTTCGCCGGCAATCTCCGCCAGGGAGAGGTCCTCCAGATAGTAGGCCCGTATCAGCTCCTGCTGGCGGGGCGTAAGCAGCGGGCCGTAAAAGTCGAACAGCAGCGCCACCGTTTGCAGGTCCTTCATCCACAAGGCCCCCTTTCCCACAGGGCAGCCTGCAGCTGTCAAGGAAAAAGACTGGACACCCCTCCAGTATAGAGAGGCGTCCAGACTGTGTCAAGGAAAATCGTTTGACAGAGCTACTCCTTCCGCTCCCAGCGGTCCTTATCCCGCTGGGCGTACTTCGCCAGAACCTGCCGGAACGCCTCGTCCAGGTCGATGCCCGTCTGGTTGGCGATGGCAGCCACCACAAACAGGATGTCGCCCAGTTCCAGAGCCAGGTCGGCAGTCTCTTCGGTGGGCTTCTTCTTTTTGGGGCCGTACCGGTGGTTGATCTCCCGGGAGAGTTCGCCCACCTCTTCAATCAGCCGCGCGAGGTTGGCCAGCGGATGCCAGTAGCCAAAGGGTGCAATCCAGCGGTCTACCTCTGCCTGCACCTGATGCAGATCCAATGCAGCAGCCCCTCCCTCCTGCAGCGGCACCGGCGGCCTTACTGGTTGGCAAAGAGCGCGTCGGCGAAGGCCTTGGGATCAAAGGGCTGCAGATCGTCAATCTGCTCACCTACGCCGATGTATTTCACCGGCACCTGCTCCTGGTCCATGATCCCTACCACTACGCCGCCCTTGGCCGTACCGTCCAGCTTGGTGAGGGCGATGCCGGTCACGCCCGCCACTTCCTTGAAGAGCTTCGTCTGCTGCACGGCGTTCTGCCCTGTGGTGGCGTCCACCACCAGCAGGGTTTCGTGGGGAGCGCCCGGCACCTCGCGCCCCAGCACCCGGCGAATCTTGCGCAGCTCGTCCATCAGGTGGCTCTTGTTGTGCAGGCGGCCTGCAGTGTCCACAATCAGCACGTCGGCGCCCAGTTCCTTGGCCTTGGCCACGCCGTCGAAAGCGACGGCGGCGGGATCGGCGTTTTCAGGGCCCGTGACCACCGGCACGCCGGCCCGGTCTCCCCAGATCTGCAATTGGTCGATGGCGGCGGCCCGGAAGGTGTCGGCGGCCGCCAGCACCACCTTCCTGCCCTGGGATTTGAGCTGGTGAGCCAGCTTGCCGATGGTGGTAGTCTTGCCCACGCCGTTGACGCCCACGACGAGGACGACGGTGAGGCCGTCTGGATTGAAGTTAAGGGGTGCGCCGCCCTGGCCCAGCATGCTGGTTACCAGTTCCTTCATCACAGGCAGGAGCTCTTCGCCGTTTTTCAGCCCCCTGACCCGCACTTCCCGGCGCAGCTGCTCCACCAGCTTCAGACTGGTTTCGACGCCCACGTCGCCCTCAATCAGGGCCTCTTCCAGTTCTTCGAACAGCTCATCATCGATTTTGCGAAACGCGGTCATGATGTCGGAGACCCGGTCCACCAGGGCCGCCTTTGTCTTCGCCAGTCCTTGCTTCAGCCGGTCAAAGAATCCCACAGGGAAACCGCTCCTTCGGCAGCAATATCTTGCCTACTATTGTGCCTTCCTGGGTATCCGGCCGTCAACCACGGCGGCTGCCGGCGCCGGGTCAGCGCTTGGGAAACAGCAAATAGAAGACGGCGTCCACGAGCCACACCACTGTGGCCAAAAAGAGCAGCATCAGCCCGTAGACCCACCACGGCACCCGCTTCTGCTCCTCCGGCGGGTCCTCCTGCAGCCTCTCCTCGTCCAGCCGTTCTTCGTCCACCTAGCCCGCCTCCCGTGCCATGTCCACCAGCCGTACCGAGACCACCTTGGAGACGCCGGTGCCTTCCATGGTGACGCCGTAAAGCGCATCGGCCACTTCCATGGTGCCCCGCTGGTGGGTGATGCAGATAAACTGGCAGCCTTCCTCTGCGAAGTTCTTCAGGTAGCGGCCCACCCGCTCTACATTCGCCTCATCCAGGCTGGCCTCCACCTCGTCCAGGATGACAAAGGGAGACGGCTTGGCCCTGAGGAGGGCGAAGAGCAGTGCGATGGCCGTCATGGCCCGCTCGCCGCCGGACAGCAGGCTGAGGGGCTGCGGCTTCTTCCCCGGAGGCTGGGCGATAATCTCGATCCCGGTCTCCAGGAGGTCCGACTCGTCCAGCAGCTGCAGATCGGCCTTGCCGCCTTCGAAGAGCTCCTGATAGACCCGCTGAAACTCCCGCCGAATCACCTGGAACGAGGAGAGGAAGTGGGTCTTGATCCGCTTCTCCAGTTCGGCCACGGCCCGGTAGAGGGACTCCTTCGCTTCCTCCAGGTCCGCCCGCTGCTGCTGGAGGAACTCGTACCGCTCTTTGGTGGCCCGGTACTCCTCGATGGACTGGAGGTTGACAGGACCCAAGTCCCGGATGGCCTCCCGCAGCTCCTGGGTGCGGGCCCGGGCCGCCTCCACCTCCGGCTCCGGCAGCGCCCTGCCCACGGTATCGGCCGGGGTCAGCCCGTGCTGTTCGGCCAGCCGCTGGATGAGGCCCTCCTGCTCCATCCGGAGCCGGGCCTCCTCGAGCTCCCCCGTCTGCAGCTTGCCCTTGGTATCCGCCTGGGCCCGGCGGAGGGAGCGCAGCTCCCGCTCCCGGCTGTTGAGCTGCTCCAGGACGTCCATCTTCCGGGCCTGGAGCCGGTTCCGTTCGGCCTCAGCCTGCTTCCGGGCTTCACTGGCCTCCGCCACCTCCGCCTCGGCAGCCGCAATCTCCGCTGCGGCCCGCTCCAGCCGCACAGCTGCCTGGCTGCGCTGCTGCTCGCGGACAGTGCGCTCACCCGCAAGGGCGCTCCTCTCCGCCTCCAGGCGGAGCCGCTGCCCATTCAGGCTCCGGACCTGCTCCTCCAGGGCGGCCAGACGCACCTGCACCGCAGTCAGCTCGCGGGCGGCTGCCTCCTGGGCAGCGGTGCGCTCCCGGAGTTCGTCTGTCAGGCGTGCCACCTCGGCCTCCAGGGCCTGCCGCCGGCTCGCCAGCTGCTCCAGTTCACGGCGGGAGTTCTCCGCGTTCCGGGCACCCTCCGCGGCCTCGCCCTGGAGCGACTCCGCCTCCACATCGAAGGTGCGGAGCACCTGCTCCCACCGGCGCTCTTCGCTGGCCAGCCGGCTGGCCTCGGCCTCCGCCTGGGTGATGCGGGTCTCGATGCTGCGCAGTGCGGCACTCTTCTCGTGAATCGCCCGCTCCTGCTCTTCCTTATGCCGCTGGGCATCCTGGAACGCAGCCCGCACAGCCGTCAGCTCCTGCCGCAAGGCCGCAATGCGCTCCGTCAGCTCATCCCGCTCCCGCTGCCGGGAGAGCAGCCCAACGCTCTGGCCGGCCAGTGAACCGCCCGTCATGGCGCCGCCGGCTGCCAGCACTTCGCCGTCCAGGGTCACGATGCGAAACCGCATGCCTGCCCGCTTGTTCAGGGCCAGGGCAGCATCCATGTTCTCCGCAATCAGCACACGCCCCAAAAGAGAGGCCAACGCCGGCCGGTACCGCTCTTCGAAGCGGATCAGATCCAGGGCAACGCCCAAGATGCCCGGCGCTCCACGAAAGAGCTGCTCCTCATCGGCCCGGAACTGCTGGGGCCGGATGATGTTCAGAGGCAGGAAGGTGGCCCTGCCGCCCCGGGTCTCCTTCAGGTACTCGATGGCCCGCTGTGCGCCTGCATCCGTCTCTGTGATGATGTGCTGGATGCCGCTGCCCAGGGCCACCTCCACGGCCCTCTCCAGCCGGGACTCGGTGCGGATCACCTCCGCCACAGCCCCCAGCACCTCGCGGGCGAAAGGAAGCCCCTTTTCCCGAGCCTGCAGGATGGTGCGGGTCCCTTTCTGGAAGCCCTCAAAAGCGTGCATCATCTCTTCGATGACGCTGAGGCGCGAGGCGCAGCCCTGAATCTCCTCCCGGAGGGACTGACCCCGCTGCTGCAGCTCTGCCATCCGCTGCGCCGCCTCGTCACGGGCCCGCTCCAGCGCGGCCCGCTGAGCAGTCGCCTCCTCCTGCTGCGCCAGCAGGCTCCGCTGCTGCTCTCGCAGCGCCGCCATGGCTTCGCGGGTGGCCTGGGCCCGGGCCTCCGCCTCCTCCCGCTCCTTCGCGAGGCGAGCCAGCCGCCGTGCAGCCTCTTCGCCCAGCCGGTCTGCGGCGGCCGCCGCGTTCCGAACCTCAGCCTCCTGCTTCACCAGGCTGATGATCTCACTCTTGCAGGACTCCACCTGCCGGCTGAGGGCCGCTGCGGCCTGCTGTTCCGCCTGGTGGACCTGCTCCTGGGCCTTCAGCTCCTCAGCGGCGGCGGCAAGGGCCTTGTGAGCTTCTGCAAGCTTGGCAGCCAGTTCCGCCATCTCGCCTTCCAGCGCCGCAAACTTGGCAGCCAGAGCCTCCAGCTCGCCATCCAGCCGGCTTCCCTCGGCGGCCGCCGCTTCCTGCTCCTGCCGGGCCAGGGCCAGCCGCCCCTCGGCCCGCTCCATCTGGCCGGTGGCCTCGGCAAAGCGGGTTCCGATCAGGGCCAGTTCCTGGTCCAGCGAAGCCGACAGGGTCCTGGCCACCTCAGCAGCCTCTTCGCAGGCCTGCAGCTCAGCCGCCAGCTTCTGCTCCCGCTGCCGCAGCGCTTCGTTCTGCTCCTGCTGGCCGGAGAGCTTGGCCGCCACCTGGGCCAGGCCCCGGGCCAAGAGGCCGATCTCCAGCCGGCTGAGTTCCGCCTGGAGCATCTGGTAGCGCTCCGCCCGCTGGGCCTGCTCCGCCAGGGATTCCAGCTGAGCGCCCAGCTCACCGATGATATCTGTGATGCGGACCAGGTTCTGTTCCGTCTCTTCCACCCGGCGCTGGGCCTCCCGCTTTCGGGCCTTGTACCGGGCGATGCCTGCAGCCTCTTCAAAGACCGCCCGCCGGTCCTCCGGCTTGTTGGAGAGGATCTCGTCGATCTTCCCCTGGCCGATGATGGAGTAGTTCTCCTTCCCCAAGCCGGTATCAAGAAACAGGTCCTGCACGTCCTTCAGCCGGCAGGGTATCTGGTTGATGAAGTATTCCCCTTCTCCAGAACGGTCCACCCGCCGGGTAACCATCACTTCGCTGAAACCGACGCCCAGCTTGCCGTCGCTGTTATCCAGCACCAGCGAGACCTGAGCATAGCCCATGGCCTTCTTCCCGTCGCTGCCGGCGAAAATGACGTCGGCCATGTTGCCGCCCCGCAGTGCCTTGGCGCTCTGCTCGCCCAGCACCCACCGGATGGCATCGGCGACATTAGACTTGCCTGACCCGTTGGGGCCGACCACGGCCGTGATTCCCGGTGTGAATTCCAGCTCCGTCTTCTCGGCGAAGGACTTGAAGCCGAACATTTCCAATCGCTTCAGATACATGGACAGCCTCCCGTCTGCGCAACAAAAGCAACGCCAGGGCGAAACGGGCGGCACCTGGCGCCGGCATACGGCTACCTTTCTTCGACAGTGGGAATGGATTCTCCTTGCGGCTTCCAGTTCTGGGGCAGGACGCGAAACGGCCCTGGCCGGCAGGCCGGACAGGGCACCTTACCAGTGAGACGAAAAGTGGCGGCTACCGCGGCTCAACGATGAAACGGATGGCTGTACGCTCTTCCTCCTCGATGGTGATCTCAGCAAAAGCAGGGATAGTGACCAGATCAATGCCATTGGGCGCCACATAGCCCCGGGCGATGGCGATAGCCTTGACCGCCTGGTTGACAGCGCCCGCCCCCACGGCCTGAACCTCTGCAGACCCCTTTTCCCGCACAACGGCCGCCAGGGCGCCTGCCACTGATTTTGGCTTCGATTGTGCTGACACCTTAAGTACTTCCAACGGGACAGCCTCCTCTGATCAATGGGCGTAGTGCAATATATCTATGATGTTATTCGCACTTGGGCGCCAATCTCCTCTGCCGCTCCAGCGCTTTTTTTGCGAAGAATGAGAAACCCCTTCGCCTTTTGGGGCGAAGGGGATATATGGCGGCAGACGGCAGGTCACCCATGGGCGAGGCCTTCCAGCTGCTCCAGCGCCTGGTGGGCAGCAGCCTGCTCAGCCTCCTTCTTATTGCGGCCCCAGCCCGTGCCCAGCTGGCGGCCCCGGTGGAACACGCCCACTTGGAACCGCTTGTTGTGAGGCGGGCCCTCTTCGGCCAGCAGGCGGTATGCAGGCCCTTCCGCGTACTCCCGCTGCAGCCGCTCCTGCAGGCGCGTCTTGTAGTCGACCCCCACCTGCCCGCTCCGGGCTTCGGCCACGATGGGTGCGAGCTCCCGAAGGATGAAGCTGCGGGCCACTTCAAGACCGCCATCCAGGTAAAGGGCGCCCACCACGGCCTCGAAGGCGTCCGCCAGGGTGGAATCGCGGCTCCGGCCGCTCACGGTTTCGCCCTTGCCGAAACGCATGAAATCGCCGATTCTGAGTGCTCGAGAACGGCCGGCCAGCGAGGGCTCGCAGACGACAGCAGCGCGCAGCCGCGTCAGCTCCCCTTCAGGCAGGTCCGGATACTGTTCAAACAGGTGCTGGGCGACCACCATGCCCACCACCGCGTCGCCGAGAAACTCCAGCCGCTCGTTGTTCTGCGCCTGGGGGTTTTCGTTGGCAAAGGTAGTGTGCGTAAGCGCCTCCATAAGCAGTTCACCATGCCGGAACCGATGGCCCAGCACCGCTTCGGCCCAGGCCGCTACTTCTGGATCCATGTCGTTCGCTACCTCCGCCGTCGGGATAAGAAAGGTCCCGGGCAGACGCCTCGACCGGGCGACGCCACGGGACCTCGTCTTGCTTCGGACGGGACGATTACTTGTGCTCCTGAATATACCGAATCGCGTCAGCTACGGTTTGGAGCTTCTCGGCGTCCTCGTCGGGAACTTCGATCTCAAACTCTTCTTCCAAGGCCATAATCAGTTCCACGATGTCCAGCGAATCGGCGCCGAGGTCTTCGATAAAGGAGGCTTCCGGAGTAACCTCATCTTCGTCCACACTCAGCTGATCGACGATGATGGCTTTTACTTTCTCGAAAAGGGCGTCCTGGCTGGCCATGGGCTTTCACCTCCTCCCGAAGGGGATCTCTATCAAATCAGTGAGGATTATTGCATGGTGAGGCCGCCATCTACTGCCAGCGTCTGTCCGGTGATGTAGTCTCCCCCGGGGCCCGCGAGAAATGCCACCGCTGCTGCCACATCTTGAGGTTTGCCGAGCCGTTCCAGCGGAATCTGCTTCAGGTAGTTCTGCCGCTGCTCCTCGGACAGCTGCATCAACATGCCTGCTTCCATGGCGCCGGGCGCCACACAGTTGACAGTGATGCCCCGGCTGCCGAGCTCGCGGGCAGCTGCCTTGGTGAGGCCGATGACCCCCGCCTTCGCGGCGGAGTAGTTTGCCTGCCCGGGCAGCCCTATAAGGCCGCTGACGGAGCCGATATTGATGATGCGCCCATACCGGGCCTTGATCATGGGTCGGGAAACCGCCTTCATGCAGAGGAAGTAGCCCTTCAGGTTGGTATCCAGGACGGCGTCCCAGTCTTCCTCCTTCATCCGCATTAGGAGCATGTCCCGCGTGATGCCGGCGTTGTTGACCAGGATGTCCACCTTCCCGAAGGACTCGAGCGCTGCCTTGACCAGCGACTCCGCTCCCTGAGCAGTGGAGACGTCTGCCTGGACGGCCACCGCTTCGGACCCCTGGGCGGTTAACGCCTGCACCAGCGCTTCGGCAGCGGCCGCGCTGCTGTGGTAATGGACCACCACGCTGGCGCCCTCTGCCGCAAGGCCGGCGGCAATGGCTTTTCCCAGTGCACCGGAAGCACCGGTTACAATTGCCACCCGATTGGCTAGGAACATCTTAGCAAACCCTCCCTACGGAATCAAGAACCTTGCCCAGGGAGTGGGCGTCCTCCACATTCAGGGTCTTTACCGTCTTGTCAATCTTCTTTACGAACCCAGAGAGGTGTCGGGACGGGCCTACTTCCACGAAAGTCCGAACGCCGTCGGCCAGCATGCGGCGGATCGACTCCTCCCACCGCACCGGGCTGTAGACCTGCCGGACCAGCAGAGAGTGAAGCGCTTCCCTGCCTGGCACGTAGTCCGCCGTAACGTTGGCCACCACCGGAATCTGCGGTTCCCGGAGCGTCACCTGGCTGAGCGCCCCGTCCAGCATTTCGCCGGCCCGGGCCAGGAGGCGGGAGTGGAACGGCGCTGTCACCGAGAGCCGCACCGCCTTGCCGCCTGCCTCTTTTGCCAGGTCCATCACCTTTTCAACCGCCGGGATGTGGCCGGAGATCACCACCTGGCCGGGGCAGTTGTAATTGGCGCCCTGTACCGTGAGGCCAGTCTCCTTTCCCGCCCGGGAGCAAAGCTCCTCCACCAGATCTGTAGGCAGCCCCAGGATGGCTGCCATGCCGCCTACCCCCAGGGGCACCGCCTCCTGCATGAAGGTGCCCCGCAGGTGCACCAGGGGAACGGCCTCCTCCAGCGTAAGGCTCTCCGCCGCCACCAGGGCCGTGTACTCGCCCAGGGAAAGGCCTGCCACCACGTCCGGCTTGAGGCCGGCGCCGGTGAGAAGCCTGAGGCAGGCCACAGATGTGGTGAGAACCGCCGGCTGCTGGTTGGCTGTCCGCTTCAGTTCCGCTTCCGGTCCCTCCCAGCAGAGGCGTTTGAGGTCGAAGTTCAGGACGCTGTTTGCCACGTCGAAGACCTGTGCCGCCTCTGGAAACTGTGCCGCAAGATCCCGGCCCATGCCCACGTACTGGGCGCCCTGACCGGGGAACAGAAAGGCCACTTTGGCCACGCTATCTCCCTACCCTCTTTCAGCAGTTTACCGCGACCTGCATCTCTGTCGGACTACGCCTGGTAGAACGCGAATCCGATGGCCCCGGGACCCACGTGTGTCGCAATTACGGAACCGATGGGAGCGATGAGCGCCTCCTCCACCTGGTAGATCTCTCTGGCTGCTGCGAGCCACTCGGCCGCCTGCTCGGGCGCCTGCGTGTGCAGCACCGCCATCTTGACCCGGCTGCCCCGGGGCACCCGCTGCTGCAGAAGTTCCAGCGTGCGGGGCAGCGTCCGGGACTTGCCCCGGACCTTATCCAACGGGGCCACCACCCCTTCCGGGTCGATATGGAGGATCGGCTTCACCTCCAGGAGGCTCCCCAGCAGGGCCCGGGCCTTCCCGATCCGGCCGTTCCGCTGGAGAAACTCCAGGGTGTCCAGCGTAAACAGGACGTTCATCCGGCTGCAGATCGCTTCCAGATGAGGCAGCATCTCCGATGCCGAACGGCCCTGCTCTGCCAGGCGTGCCGCCTCCAGCGCCACAAGGCCGAGCCCCAGCGAAGCGCTGCGGGTATCCAGCAGGGTGATCTGCGCATCGGGCAGCATCTGCGCCGCTACCTGGGCCGAAGCGATGGTACCTGAAAGCTTGCCTGAAATGTGGATGGAGAGGATCTCATCCCCCTGGGCGGCCAGCGACCGGTAGACCTTCAGGAAGTCGCCCGGCGAAGGCTGTGCCGTTCTGGGGTGGTGCGGACTGCTGGCCAGCTTGCGCCAGAAAGCCTCCGAACCCATCTCCACCACGTCTTTGTAGGACTCGGCACCAAAGTGAACCGTAAGGGGCACCATCTCAATCCGCAGAGCCTCCCGGATTTCTGCCGGAAGATCTGCCGTGCTGTCCGTCACGATCCGCAGCGGCACCCCGGACCCCTCCTATCTCCCCCAACGTAACGCAACGGCTCCCCATGTGAGTCCCGCCCCGAAGGAGACCAGCACCAGGTTCTGCCCATCCCGGACTCTGCCCGCTTCCACGGCCTCCCAGAGGGCCAGCGGAATGCTGGCCGATGACGTGTTGCCGTACCGGTCTACGTTGATGACGACCCGGTCGGGACCCAGCCCCAACCGCTTCATGGCGCTTTCGATGATCCGGATGTTGGCCTGGTGAGGCACCAGCAGGTCGATCTGCTCCGGCTCGAGGCCTGCTTTTTCCAGCACCTGCTGGACAACCTCATTCATAACCCGGACGGCGAAGCGGTAGACTTCGGGCCCGTTCATCCTGACGAAGCCCTGGCGCCCCGCCAGGGTCTCGGCAGAGGCCGGCAGCCTGGAGCCCCCTGCAGGAATCATCAAGTGCTCCGCCCCCTGGCCGTCGGATCCCAGCACCGAAGCGAGGAGGCCCCGGCCCGGCGAAACCGGCTGCAGAACCGCCGCACCGGCCCCGTCGCCGAAGAGAACGCAGGTGGACCGGTCCTCCCAGTCGACTACCCGGGACATCATCTCCACCCCGATCACCAGAGCGCACTGGTAGAGCCCCGTGGCGATGGACTGCTGAGCCATCACCAGCCCGTAGAGCCACCCCGGGCAGGCGGCCGCCAGGTCGAAGGCGGCGGCGCGGCTTGCGCCCAGGGCTGCCTGCACCAGGCAGGCGGTGGACGGCAGCGGCCTGTCCGGCGTAAAAGTCCCCACAATGATCAGGTCGATCTGCTCTGGCTTCACCTGGGCCATGGCCATGGCCCTGCGGGCCGCCCGGATGGCGTAGTCTGAACTGGCTTCACCCGGCCCGGCGATGCGCCGCTCCCGGATACCTGTCCGGGTGCGGATCCATTCGTCGGAGGTATCCATCATCGTTTCCAGTTCAGCGTTGGTCAGTACCCGCTCAGGTACCGCTGCTCCGATGCCGGTGATCCCGACGGAGCGCAGGCTCATGCATGCTCCCCCTTACTCCTCAGCGTGGACGGACTGGTAGGCTTCCAGGGCGGCACTCAGTTTGTCGATCACCCGCCCTTCCAGGGCGGCCTTCATCACCCGAATGCCGCTCTTGATCGCCTTCGGGTCTGATGCCCCGTGGCACTTTACCACCGGCGCCTTGAGACCCAGCAGCAGCGCCCCGCCGTACTCGGTGTAATCGAACTTCTTGGCAAAGCCCTTCAGCGCAGGCTTGGCCAACAAGGCCCCCAGGCTGGAGACCGGCGAGGCCGTCAGGGCCTGTTTGAGCCCCTTCATCAGGGCCAGACCCACACCTTCGTACATCTTCAGCAGAACGTTGCCAGCGAATCCATCGGCCACTACCACATCGGTAACGCCAAAGGGAACGTCCCGGGCCTCGATATTGCCGGCAAACCGGATGCCGGGCGCCGCCTGCAGGAGCGGGTAGGTCGCCTTGGTGAGGGCGTTCCCCTTTTCGGCTTCCACTCCGTTGTTCAGCAGCGAAATCCGAGGGCTCGCAAGGCCCAGCACTTCCCGGCTGTAGACGTCGCCCATCAGCGCAAACTGCACCAGCCAGTCGGGCCGGCAGTCCACCGTGGCGCCCACATCCAGCACGAAGACCGGATCCTGCAGCGTGGGGAAGATGGTCCCCAGGGCCGGACGGGCGATCCCCTTCATCCGGCCAATCCCCAGGGTGCCGATTACCACCAGCGCACCCGTGGAGCCGGCGGTGAGGAGTGCATCCGCCTGGCCTTCCTTCACCAACCGGGCCGCCACCACCATGGAAGCGTCCTTCTTGGTGCGGAAGGCACGGGTAGGCTCATCGTGGGTGGTAATCACCTCCGAGGCGTGCAGAACCTCAACGCTGGGCGGCAGACCGCCGTGCTTGGCGGCCTCGGCCCGTATCTGCGCTTCGTCACCCACAAGCGTGATCCCGATGCCCCACTCCCGCGCAGCTTCCAGAGCGCCCTGCACCTCTGCCCCCGGGGCGTTGTCACCGCCCATGGCATCAATCGCGATCCGCAACGCTATCGCCTCCTGAGACCCGGCTGGGGTCTACCACGAATACTGAGAATTTGCCCCGGAACACCTTTTCGGTTCCCACCTTGGTCTCCACCAGAACCACGTACTGCGTGCGGCGGCGCCGGATAACCTCGCCCTTGGCTACCAGCCTCTCACCCACCGTAACCGGCCGCTTGAACTTCACGTTGGCCAGCCCGGTGAGCACCACAGGCGCGTCGATCAGTGCGATGGCCAGGGACTCTGCCTGGGCAAAGATGTACTGCCCCCGCACCACCCGGCTGCGCTCGAAGACCATCTCCTCTGTGGTTTCCAGGATGGAGATGCCACGCTCGCCCAGGGTGATATCGATCAGTTCGCCGACGATCTCCTTGGTGCCCATCGACTTGACCACGCCGTGCAGGCGCTCGGCCATCGACTTGGTCCGCTCCCGCTGTTCGGGAATACCCAGCGCCAGCCGGTCCAGCCGGATGGTTTGAATGCTGACGCCGAACATCTTGGCCAGCTCTTCGTCGCTGAGAAAGGGGTTCTCGCGAATCTTCTCCTGCAGCAACTGCTGGCGTTCCCGCTTCTTCAGGCTCGAACTCATGCCGATCACCTCGCAAGCAGACAGCGGCGCCGCCTGGTTACCGGCGTGCGATGAGTGGCCAGCTGATAGGATGTGGTTTTAGGATCTGGTGATAAGTATAGCGCCCCAACGCCCATTCAGCAACCCCTTCCTATTGAAGATCCTTTCAGGGAACCGGCAAAAATCTCTGCAAATCACAAAAGGGGGTCTGGCCCGAATTGACGCACCTCCCTTAACGGTATAGACTTGTAATAATTAACACGGGATTACAGTGCAGTAGAGCTCCCCTGTCTCCTCCGGACAGGTACGTGAGTGCCTGTCCGTTTTCCTTTTTTGCACCTCTACTTCCATCTCGCAGAGAAGGAGTGACTGCCAGTGGAGAACCAATCCGAGCTGATTATGCGGCTCCGGGAGCTGAAGGAGAAGCACCGGGCCGTCATCCTTGCCCACTACTACCAGCGGGGGGAGATTCAGGACGCGGCCGACTTCGTGGGGGACTCCTTTCAGTTGAGCCAAAAGGCGGCCTCCACCGATGCCGAGGTCATCGTCTTCTGCGGCGTCCACTTCATGGCGGAGAGCGCCAAGATCCTTTCGCCGGAGAAGATTGTGCTGCTGCCGGAGCCCCGGGCGGGCTGCCCCATGGCAGACATGGTCGACGCGGAGGGGCTTCGTGAGCTGAAGGCCCGCCATCCCGGAGTCCCCGTGGTCAGCTATGTGAACACCAGTGCAGCCGTGAAGGCAGAAAGCGACATCTGCTGCACCTCGTCCAACGCCCTCAAGGTGGTGAACTCCCTGGAGGCGGATGAAATCATCTTCACTCCAGACCGCAACCTGGGGAGCTGGATTGCCGCCCACACGGATAAGAAGCTGATTCTGTGGGACGGCTACTGCAACACCCACGAGCGGCTGACGCTGGAGCAGATTCAGGAGGCGAAGGCCGCCCACCCCGATGCTCTAGTGGTGGTCCATCCGGAGTGCCGTCCAGAGGTGACGGCGGCGGCAGACCACGTGGCCAGCACCGCAGGGATGGTCCGGTTTGTACGGGAATCCAGCGCCCGGGAGTTCATCATCGGCACCGAGGGCGGCCTGCTGCACCTGCTGCAGAAGGAGTGCCCGGAGAAGCGGTTCTACCTGGCCTCCCCCCGGCTCCTCTGCCCCAACATGAAGTCCAACACCCTACCCAAGGTTGTCCGGGCCCTCGAGACGCTGACGCCGCAGATTGAAGTGCCCGAGGATATCCGCCAGCGAGCCGCCCTGGCCCTCGAGCGGATGCTGTCGGTTCAGTAGGGCGGAATCGCAAAAAAGAGGCGGAGGCGCTCCAATGAGCTCACGTTACCTGGCTCGCTTTCATCTCAAAGAGCTGGACCAGCAGGTGGCAGATTTCCTGGTAATCGGCAGCGGTGTGGCAGGCCTGTCGGCAGCACTGTCGGCCAGCCGGTACGGCAGCGTCCTGCTGATTACCAAGGACCTGCTGGAGAGCAACACCCAGCACGCCATGGGCGGCGTAGCTGCCGCCGTGGGCGACGAGGATGACTGGCACAAACACTGGGAAGATACCATCAGGGCCGGCGCCGGCCTCTGCGACGAGGGAGCCGTCTCCATCCTGGTAAGGGAGGGGCCGGCGCGGGTTCGAGAGCTGATCAAACTGGGCGCCAACTTTGACATGGAAGGCGGCAGGCCGGCCCTGACCCGCGAAGGAGGCCACAGCTGCAGGCGCATCCTGCATGCCAATGGCGATGCCACAGGGCGAGAGGTGGAACGGGCGCTGGCGGACGCCGTACGCCGCCAGCCCTCCATCCGGACGGTGGTCCCCGCCTACGCCGTCGACCTGATCGCAGACGGCGAAACATGCTACGGCGCCCTGGCGGTGGACCCGGAGAGCCGGCTGACAGCCTACCTGGCCAGGGCCACCATCCTGGCCACCGGCGGCGCCGGACAGGTCTACGCCGAGACCACCAACTCGGCGGTGGTGACCGGCGACGGCATGGCCATGGCTTACCGGGCCGGTGCGGCGCTTATGGACATGGAGTTTTTCCAGTTCCACCCCACTGGGCTAAAGATACCAGGGGCGCCCAGAGCCCTGATCTCCGAAGCTGTGCGGGGCGAGGGCGGGCTGCTGAGGGACCAGGCAGGACGGCGATTCATGCCGGAGGCCCATCCCATGGCAGAGCTGGCGCCCCGGGATGTGGTGGCCCGGGCCATCGTCCAGGTGATGCGAAGCACCGGAACTGATCATGTCTGGCTGGACGTTACGCATCTCAAGGAACTCGACCTGCCCCTGCGCTTCCCCACCGTCTTTGAGACCTGCATGCGGTACGGACTGGATATCCGCAAGGATTGGATCCCCGTATCGCCGGTGGCCCACTACTTCATGGGAGGCGTTCGGGTAGGCTACCAGGGGGAAACCAATCTGCGCGGGCTCTACGCCTGCGGTGAGACCGCCTGCCTGGGACTTCACGGAGCCAACCGCCTGGCCAGCAACTCCATCCTGGACGGCCTGGTCTTCGGCCACAGGGTGGCCGAAGGACTGGGGCAGGGTGGTCTTCCCCTCAGCGCCAGGGAACTCAGCCGGCTCGATCTTGAAAGCCCGGGCGCGCCTGTGCGGACTACCCCGCAGCAAGCGGCGGAAATGAAGCGGGAAATCCAAAGGCTGATGTGGAACCATGTAGGATTGGTGCGAGAAGATTCCGGTCTGAAGGAGGCTGCCCGCCGCCTGGAAGCGCTCCGAGCCCAGCTCTGCCCCGGGAGTCTACACCCGGCAGTACTGGAAGCAGAAAACCTGCTCACTGTGGCGCAGCTGATCACACGGGCAGCGGCCCTGCGCACAGAGTCGCGCGGCAGCCATTTCCGGGTGGATTACCCGGCCCCCAACGACGCCCAGTGGCTGAAGCGAATCGTTCTGATAGAAGATCAGGTTTACTTTACCGGAAAAGAGGAGGTCTCGCTGCATGAACTGGCGCAATCCACAGGTGCGTGACCTGGTGCTCCGTGCGCTGCAGGAGGACATCGGCACTGGCGATATCACTACAGACTCCATCGTCGCGGAAGACCGGCAGGCCAGCGCCCGGATCTGGGCCAAGGCCGATGGCGTAGTAGCCGGCCTGCCGCTGCTCCCTATCGTCTTTCAGTCCCTGGATCCCTCGGTACAGGTGGAACTGCTGGCGACTGACGGACAAGCGGTAACCGCCGGAACGACCCTGGCCAGGGTGCAGGGCAGCGCCCGGGCGATTCTGACGGGGGAGCGTGTTGCGCTCAACTTCCTGCAGCGGCTCTCCGGCATCGCCACCCGCACGGCCCGCCTGGTGGAGCAGATTCGCTTCTATAACTGCCGAATTGTCGACACCCGCAAGACGGCGCCAGGGCTCCGCATGCTGGAGAAATACGCAGTGGCGGCAGGCGGCGGTCTCAACCACCGGTTTGGCCTGTACGACGCCGTCCTCATTAAAGATAACCACATCGCCATCGCAGGCGGCGTGCTGGAAGCGGTGAGCGCAGTGCGCAGGCGCTTGGGGCATACCTATAAGATCGAGGTTGAAGTGGAGAACATGGAGCAGCTGGCCCAGGCTCTGGAGAGCGGCGTCGACATCATCATGCTGGACAACATGCCGCCGGAGATGATGAAGGAGGCTGTAAGGCAGATAGATGGGCGCGCTCTGGTGGAAGCCTCTGGGGGCATCACCGAGGAGACCCTCCAGGAGGTAGCCAAGACGGGCGTGGACTTCATCTCTGTGGGGGCGCTCACCCACGACGTAAAGGCCCTGGACATCAGCCTGGACGTGGAACTGGGCCAGGAGGCAGCCGGCTAGGCGGAGCTCTTCACACATACTGAAGAGGCGGTGCACTTGCGTGCACCGCCTCTTAACTGTGGGTGGAGCAGCGCTTGAACGCCGCCCCGCTCGCCCTCCTCGGTGGGCTCACCATCGGTAGGCTTCGCGTCGGTCATGCGCAAAATTGGTAGGCTCACCGGCGGTGGGCTCCTCCTCGGTGGGCTCGCCCTCAGCGGGCTGCATGGCCAGAATCTCGACCTCAAGAAGGCCGCCGCGGCAGGGCGCCTCCCGAGGCGAGACACCCCCCGGAAGCTCCTGGACAATCGGAGCCGCCGGAGCACCGCCCCGACCGGTGGAACCCGCAGATGGGGCCACCAGAAGGGCGTTCGGGAAAAGAACCCTGATTGAGAGACGTTTCACTAGCCCCATTCAGTTCCCGTTTACTGCCGCCATGTGCGCCACGGCTTTATCCAATCGCCTGTTCTGTGCGGAAACCCCTATTCTGCACGGGAATTCTCGCAACCAGGCAAGTTTTGTGATCAGATAAAGCCTTCTTTGTGTACTTTAACATTTTCGGTGGTGATTATCAATGAGTGAAGGGTCCTCCCCAATGACGAAAGCAGGGAGTCGCCTCCCTGCCCCTTGTCAACGTTGTAGATGCGCTATTCGGCAGCGGACTTCGGCTCCTCCGGCTCCATGTTGATGATTTCCTGGCCCTTGTAGTGGCCACAGTTCGGGCAAACATGGTGAGGCAGCGTCGGTTCCCCGCACTGCGGGCAAGGAATCAGATGCGGAGCCTCCAGCCGGAAGTTGTGAGCACGCCGGCGATCCCGCCGGGCCTTGGAAACCTTCTTCTTCGGTTGCGCCATCCTGATAACACCCCTTTCGCATCTCCGCCAGCTCCAGATGACGGACCCGAGAGCCAAGCCCCGGGGGGATTCTGCTAAGTGTTGGAATCCGGCTTATCAAGCAGCTTCTGCAGCGCCGCAAGCCGGGGATCGACAGTGTGAGACTTCTCGCAGCTGCAGGGCCCTTCGTTCAGGTTCGCCCCGCAGGTAGGGCACAGACCGGCGCAGTCGGGCCGGCAGAGCGGCTTCATGGGAAGTTCCAGGAGAATGCTGTCGCGCAGGGAGTCCGTCAGGTCGATGACATCGCCCTCGTAGTACGTTGCCACAGCGAGGTTCTCTTCATCTTCCCGGGGAACTTCCTCCTCTGCGGACCCCTCTCTGAACTCCTCTTCGAAGGAGACGCTGAGCGGCAATTTGAAGGGGGTCAGGCAGCGGCTGCACTGTACCCATGCTTCGCCTTCCAGCTTCGCCCGCACCAGCAGGCAGTCGCCTGCGTTCCAAATCTCCGCACTGCCGCGAAAGGGCATCGGGAACTGCACAGACTGGCCGGAGAACTCCACTGGATCCAGCAGCGTTTCCAGAGGAACCACCTTATGACTGCCGGTTTCCTGTTTGATCTCTGCGACGTCCACCCGCACGATAGCTCACCTCGAATCGAACCGCCAGGGCGGAAAGCCGCCTGAAGGCACATCACGTATTATATAGACCCTTGGGTTCTTTTGTCAACAAAACCGCAGGACTCCGAGCCAGAAGATCCTTTCCTACTGTCACCAAAACAGGAAGCAATTATGCTCCGGCGGCTTGTGCTGCGGCGATCAGGCTGCTTTATACCTCTATTTCTTCTTCATATCGGACTGTCGAAACGAGGTCAGGGTATCTCTTGAGCAGCGGTGTCGGATCAACCGGCGTTGTAAGAGGCGGAAAAGTAGCATCATAGTGCGTTAGGATGACTCTCTTCGGCTGCAGGCGCTCAATAACCTTTACCGCAGGAGGAAAGTTATCTTTCCATCCGTTATAGGGGAGCACTAGAAGATCTGGACCAGTTGGATACGCAGCATCGTCCCGCAGGTTCAAGCTGCCCATGAGGAATATGCTTTTTCCGCCAGCTTCAACTTGGTAGCAGACAGTCTCATCGTTTTCTTTACACACTCTGTTTTCCCGTGCGATATGGAACAGATTCCTTTTCGCCGGGGACCTCAAAACCCGCACGAGCCGCGAAACGGTCACATCAAGAACCGCGTGACGACCATGGAATACATGGAGCGTAATATCGCCAATGTGGATTTCCTGCCCGTAGGTAATCAGGTCCAGATTTCCTTCTGGTACGCCTTTTGCGGCAAGCGTCCGAAAGGGCGTCCTGGTGCAGTGTATTACGACTCTCGGATTCCTCTTTGCAACTTCAGGAAGATCCGAGATGTGATCGAAATGACCATGTGTTACAAATACATCCGAAAAACCGTCGTATTTCTCTATCGTCACGTTTACAGTGGACCCTTTTAGCGGGACAAATGGATCGAAAAGAATCCGATCAGCGGCGTGGGCGATTTCCACCGATGCAGTGCCGTACCACCTGACTCTCATACTTCAGCCCCCATCCAAAAACCAGTTGCCCGCAGTGGAGCAAAAGTGGTTTTGGCTCAAGAGGCCCATGACTTGGACGACCCGACAGCGTTATGCCTGCGCAGAGCGGCTCATCTCCATCAGCACACTTAGGGCCTCTTCCACCGTGGAGACCGGCACCACCTGGACCCGAGTGGCCACGGCCAGCGCCTCTTGGTAGTTCTCCCGGGGCACCAGCATCACCTCTGCGCCGGCTGCCTCTGCAGTAAACACCTTCTGCTGAACCCCGCCGATGGCACCGACCCGCCCATCCGGCTCCACCGTACCCGTCCCGGCCACCCGCAGCCCGCCGGTGATTCCGGTGGGCAACAGCTGATCGATGATCTGCAGCGTGAACATGAGGCCCGCAGAAGGCCCCGTGATGCTGCCTGTGCGAATCTCCACGGGCACGGGCAGGTCGAACCGGAAGGCGTCGGTGATGTAGACGCCGAGGGCCGCCTCTCCCTGCCGCTGGGGATCCGACTGTGCGCCGGTAGGCACCTTCAGCCGCAGCTCCTGACCCTCCCGCAGCAGCGAAAGGACCACCGGCGAACCCGGCGTCAGGCGCCGCACCCGGTCCGCCAGTTCTTCCGCGGTGCGAACCGGTTCGCCCTCCACCGCCGTAATGATGTCGCCAGGCTGCAGAACCCCGTGCACGGGGCTGCCGCTCAGCAGGCCAGTAATTTCGGCGCCTATCTGCTCCACCCCGCTGCCCCGCCCGGCCCACTTCAGCCCCAGGGCTTTGGCCGTCTGCTGGCTGTTTTCCATCATGCGGCGGGTGAGCACCAGGTACTGCTGGTAGTCAGGAATCTCACCCAAAAACTCTGTGCGAGTCTCAAGCCGCACCCGGGAATCGAACTTGCTGTAAAGGTACCAGAACAGATTGGCCGGCCGGCTGGTGACGATCAGCATGTAGAGATCGCCCCGGCGAGGGTGCCCCCCCTCCACCTGTACCACGCGGCTGGTGTCGATGGCGGCTCCCGGAGCGGTCACGTAATAAGGCGTCGGCACAAACCAGAGGGCTGCTGCCAGGAGCAGGATCCCTGCGATGGACCAAAGAAGCCGGCGGGGCACCTTCCACCGCCGGCTCGCCGTGCGTCCGCGCCAAGGCACCGGGCCCAGCCTCCTTCACAGGTTACAGCTGCTCCCGCAGTTCCTCGCGGGCCTTCTGGAGGGCCGCCAGCGCCTTCTGGGACTCCATGGCATACCGCTCCAGTTCCGGGTGGATGCGGGCGAACAGGTCGTCTGCCCACTCCAGTGCGTTCTGCCGAATCTCACGGGCCACCCGCTTGGCCTGGTCGATCAGCTCATCGGCCTGCTGCTGGGCTTCTTTGGTCACGGCAGACTCGCCGGTCAGTTTGGCCGCCAGGGCCTGGGCCTCACGGACGGTGGCCTCAGCCTGCTCGCGGGCCTCCTGCAGAATCGCTTCCCGCTCCCGGGCCACCCGGTTGGCATCGCGGATCTCTCGGGGCAGCAGTTCCCGCATCTCGTCAATCAGTCCCAGGAGCTCGTCGGGATCCAGCAAAATCTTGCCCGTCAGCGGAACTCGGGTGGCCTGCCCGGCCAGTTCCTCCAGACGGTCCAGCAGCGCCATGATCTCCACAGTTACAACCTCCTGCGCAACTAAGCCTCTGCCACTACCGCTTGTGCCCGAACTTCTGGAGCAAGCGCTCCGCCACACCGGGGGGAACGAGTTCACTCACGTCGCCGCCGTAGGAGGCCAGTTCTCGTACGATGCTCGAACTCAGATAGGAATACTCCATCCGGCTCATCAGAAAATAGGTCTCGATGTGGGGGTTCAGTTCCTTGTTTACCATGCCCATCTGCCATTCGTACTCGAAGTCCTGAATGGGCCTGAGCCCCTTTACGATAATGTCAGCCCCCTGCTCGCGGGCAAAGTCCACCAGAAGCCCGGCTGCACTGGCCACGCTGACGTTGGGCAGATCGCTCACGGCCATGCGAAGCATTTCCACACGCTCTTCTACCGTGAAGAGCGGTGTTTTCCGGGGGTTGGTGAGAACCGCCACGATGACCTCGTCAAAGGTACCGGCTGCACGCCGTATGATATCCATGTGTCCATTGGTGACGGGGTCAAAGCTCCCCGGACAGATCGCTTTGGTCACGCCCGAATCCTCCCGATGTGGGTTCCGCCGCCGCCCTGTACAGCGAGACGACGGTTTCGCCAAAGATTAGTTCCCGAAACCTGCTCAGACTTCCTGCCGCGTCCCTGGCCGGAACCAGGTCAGGTACCGGATCACGCCGGTGATGTTCACAGATTACCCACCCGTCCGCGGCCAGCAGCCCCGTCCCTGCGACGGCCTCCAGCACCTCCGGCACAAGTCCCTGGCCGTAGGGCGGGTCCACGAAGACGATGTCGTACTGCCGGCCCCGGTGGCTCAGGTCGCGGATGGCCGCCCGGGCATCACGCCGGATCAGCTCCGCCCGGGCCGTCAGCCCCGTGGTCTCCAGGTTCTCTGCCACCACCTTCAGGTGGCTGGGAACCAGTTCCACAAAGGTGCAGCATGCAGCCCCCCGGCTCAGGGCCTCGATCCCCACAGCGCCGGATCCCGCAAACAGGTCCAGGAACCTGGCCTCAGGCAGACGCGGCGCCAGAACGTTGAAGATCGACTCCTTCACCCGGTCTGCCGTGGGACGAACGCTGCGGTCCTTGACGGTCTTCAGCGTGCGCCCCTTCGCACTGCCCGTGATGACGCGCACCTGGGCCTCACCTCTGTTGTCAGCTTCCTACCTCCGCAGCTATAGGGTAGCCGCTTTGCCGCAGAATCTGTCACTTTCAGCTACAACTATCGAGTATTTTACATGCGAACCAATCCTCCTGCCCACGCGACGAGGACAGCGCCAAAAAACCTGTCAGCGCTGTCCCGCACGCCCAAAAAATGGCTGTATATCCCGGCGCTGCGCGGGCAGACTAGAGGCTGTAAGAGCCGGCGTCCACTGCGGGCGCCTGCGCTGTACAGGGACACGCACCGAAGGAGTGGTTTCACTCCCTTCCGGGGCTCTTCCTCCGTTCAATCTCCTCTCCCACTCATCTGGCAGCACCCCTGGAGCCCATGGGCTCCTCTGGAGAGCCTTCTCCGGCGGTGCTGCCCCTTTTTTGCCCACACGGGCCTACTGGAGGGCGTCCCCGACGGGCGGCCGCAGCACCTGGCAGTAGAAGAGCCGCTCCTGAATGGGGCGGCGGCCGGAGCGGCCCGCGCCGTTACCGAAAATCGTGTATTCCCGCGTAAAAACCTCTACCTTCCCCCGCTCTGCCAGCATTTCCAGAATTGCCTCGTCGGGAATGATTCCTTCATTATTATAGGACAGCAGGATGTGCCGGCAGCGGACCTGCCGGATCAGTGCCGCCAGGGCCGCCGCTGCGCTCCGCCGCCGGCTGTAGGAGCTCTTCAGATGCTCCCTGCGGAACTTCCGGGTCTTGCCGGAAAGGGGCGGTTTCTCCCAGCGGGCGATGTTCTCCAGCACGTGGTAGTTGTCCACATACTGCCGGGTGTTGTAAGGCGGGTCCAAGTAGACCAGGTCGCACTCCACCGCGGCCGCCAGCTGGTTCGCATCGCCGCAGAACACCTGGTTCAGCCCCGTCTCCACCACCTGGGGCAGCCCCAGGGTAAGCCGCTTGTAGACATTGGCGTCCACCTGGTGGACGCCTTCCGGCGAGTAGGGCGTCTTGCCCAGGTGCTTCAGGTACGCATCATATTGGCCGCAGGTGTTTGCAACCTTGTCCGCCGCGTAGATCAGGCTGGTGACCAGAATGGCCATCATCTGGTCGCCGATCTCTCCGTCTGCCTGCCAGCTCGCCACCTGCTCCCGAATGGCGTCAATGCGGCCCGCGTTCTCCGGCGTGAAATAGCGCCCGCCATATTCGCGGCAGCAGTACCCGACCGCCGGCGGCAGCCTGTCCAAGAAGGCGATGCGCTCTGCTACCTCCGGCCACGATACCTCCCCCGGCTTTCCGCCGAAAAAGCAGCGGGCCGCCAAGTAGTTGTGGTAGAGGTTGTCCACCGCAGTGACCCGGAATCCCCGGGCAGCGAAGTGATGGGCCACCACACCGCTGCCGCAGAACAGGTCGGCCATGGAACGGGCCTCGGGGGCGCGGCTTTCCACCACCTGGGCAATAAAGCCCAGCAGTTCCGTCTTGCTCCCGATGTACTTCCGGTTCTCCACGAAAACCGGCCTGATCCCCTGATCCGCTGCAGCAGGGGGCACTTCACCGCTCACCTCCGGCCTCTACTGGTTGCGATAGACAAGAATGTTCTGATGCACCATGCTGGGGATAAACTCGTAGCGGTAGCCATACACATTCAGCTTCTTGGAAACGTCGTACCAGATCAGATTGGCCTTCATCACGAGGCCCGTGCGGTCCAGGACCTCCATCAGCCTGGCAGAGAGGGGATGATACCGCCCGGAGTGGTACATATCGCCGATGAAAACCGCCAGATAGCCTCCCCGCTTAAGCAGGCGGGGGGCGTGGGCAAAGACGGCGGCCATGAGGTCAAGCCACTCCGCCATGCCCGCGAGCCCCACCTCTGCAGGCTCCGGGCCTTCGGGCGCTGTGAAGTTCCGAAGCTTCGACCGGCGGCGCTCCACCGCCTCCTCGCCAGCCCGCTTGAACTTCCCGGTGGAGCGGCGGCGCCGGTCCATGTTCCAGTAAGGCACATCCGTCAGAATCATGTCAAAAGCGCCGTCCGGCAGTTCGGGCAGCACCTCCCGGCTGTCGCCCTGGCGGGTCTCCTGGGGCGGAATGCCCTCCCGGCGGCAGACCTCATGGTAAATCTCTATCCACCGGGGATTCAGCTCAATTCCCAGCGCCTGCCGCTGGCAGAGCGATGCGCCAAGCAGGGTGCCGCCCACCCCCATGAAGGGGTCCAGCACCCGCTGCCCCGCTTTGGTAAAGGTCCGAATCAGGTCTGCACAGAGCTCCGGCGGCTTCTGCCCGCCGTGCTGGCTGCGCAGCTCGAACTGACAGGACGGGGGATAGGCCTTGTTGATGACAGACCGGGTGCTGAAGACCCACTCCTTGCCGGTCAGGTCGTTCAGCCGGTTGCCCGTATGGTAGATTCCCCGCTCGCCCATGTCGATGTGCTGGGGACCCAGCTTCCGGGGAGTCACCTGCATGCACCTCCCCACGTAATTCATCCCAGTCCTGCAATGACCTACAATGCAGCCTTACTATACTCTAACCGTGCGAACGGTGACAAGCAACGGGTGCAGGGCGGCAGAAAACGGGCCGGAGGCGCTTGTGCGCCCCTGGCCCGTTTTCTAACGTGTTTCCGCTATCCCAGCCGCACCGCTGTGCCGCTCATGGTGACCATCAGCATGCTGCCATTTGCGCCCAATACCTCGTAGTCCACGTCGACGCCCACAACTGCGTCAGCCCCAAGCCTTTCGGCCTTTTCCATCATCTCCCGCTGGGCGATCTCCCGCCCCTCCTGCAGCTTCTCCTCGTACGCAGTGGAGCGGCCGCCGAAGAAGTCGCTGAACGATGCCATGAGATCACGGACGAAATTGGCACCCATGATCGTTTCGCCGCAAACAATCCCCAGGTACTCTACGATCGGACGTCCTTCAACTGAGGGCGTTGTGGTGACAATCATCCAAGACTCCACTCCTCTCAGGCAGATCCGTATAGTAGACTACATACTCCGTGAAAAGGTTCGCAGCCGCATACGGAGCGCGCAGAACCGGAGAGACTACGGGCGATGGATGGCACGGAGGTGAGCCGGGTGGAGGACCTGCAGGATCATCTGCACCCGTATACGGATCTGGCTCTGGAGGCAACCGCTGCGCTCAGGGGCGACGCACATACCGAGATTCCCGGCGTGCGGCTGACGGAACACCAGTATGACGACGCTACTGTATCGTGGGTGGAGGTTTTTTCACCCCAGGGCGCCCAGGCCATCGGCAAGGCGATGGGCAACTACGTGACAATAGATGCTCCCCGGCTCCGGGAGCGGAACCCGGACGTTCAGGAGGCGGTGGGGCAGGTGCTGGTGGAGCAGCTGGCCAAGATGCTGCAGTTGGGTCCCGACGGCTCTGCCCTGGTGGTGGGGCTGGGCAACCGGAACGCCACGCCCGATGCCTTGGGACCCCGGGTGGTGGAGAAGCTGCTGGTGACCCGCCACCTGAAGGGGCTGGTGCCCACCGACGTGGCCGGCGGCCTGCGGTCGGTGGCGGCCATCGCTCCCGGCGTGCTGGGCGTCACTGGCATTGAGACCGCCGAGGTGATCTTCGGCGTCGTGGAGCGGATCAAGCCCGACGTGGTGATCTGCGTCGACTCGCTGGCCGCCGGTTCGGTAGAGCGGCTGGGCACCACGATTCAGCTGGCTGACACCGGCATCAACCCCGGTTCGGGCATCGGCAACCAGCGGCGGGCGCTGAGCAAGGAAAGCCTGGGCGTCCCCGTCATCGCCCTGGGAGTCCCGACCGTGGTCCACGCGGCCAACATCGTCAACGACGCCTTTGAGCGGATGGCGGCTACCTTTGTGGGGCAGAAGCCCTTCTTCCAGCTCTTCAACTCTCCGGAGGAGCGGCAGCAGCTGATGCGCGACATCTTGAGCCCCACCGTGGGCGCCCTGGTGGTAACACCCAAGAACGTGGACGACCTGATTGACGACACCGCCAAGGTAATCGCCGGCAGCCTGAACGCGGTGCTGCACACCAGCATCGAAGCCCGGGACCTGCTCCGCTACCTGAACTAGCTGCCTCAGGACAAAAGAAGAGAGGGGGCATGGCCCCCTCTTTCGCATCTTGCTACCTGAGACCGGTGGTGCCGCTGGTCCCGCCGCTCAGCTGCTGCTCGGCCAGTGCGATCATCTTCTTCACCATGTAGCCGCCCACAGAACCATTCACCCGGCTGGGCAGGTCACCCTTGTACTGCTGTGCGTAGTTGGGGATGCCCAGTTCGGAGGCCGTCTCATTCTTCAGCTGTTCCAGCGCTGCGCGAGCTCCGGAAACCACGATCTGGTTGCTGTTATTGTTGGCCACTCCGAAAGCCCTCCTTGTGTCTGTGGTGCTGTTAATATGTCTGGCTCGGAGGCAGGCCATACTGGGCGAATTCTGGCGGATGCGGCAGTTCGGGCCATCTGGCCTAGGGCAGTACCTCTATGCGCGCACCCAGGCTGCGCAGATGATCGAAGAAGTTGGGATACGATTTGGCCACATGATGGGCATCCTTTATGACAACCGGATTCTTGGACCGGAGGGCTGCGATACTGAGGCCCATTATAACGCGATGGTCCACATGGCTCTCTACCACAACGCCTCCCGCCAGCCCCTCCGGCTGCCCCTCGATGATCAGCTCGGCAGGCCCTTCCGAAACCCTGCCACCTACCTTCAGCAGTTCCCGGCGGTAGTCGCTGATCCGGTCGCACTCCTTATATCGCAGGTTTTCCACATTATAGAATACGGTTTGACCCTCGGCCACCAGTGCGCATGCCGCCAGCGGAAGCACAGCATCGGTGAACCGGTCGCCGTCGAAGCGGCCTCCGTGGAGCTGGAGCCCGCCCCGAATCCGGACGGTGTGCCCAGACTGCACGATGTCCGCCCCCATCGCCCTGAGCACATCCACCGCTTCCCGCTCGCCCTGCTCATCGGCAAAGAGCCGCTCTATGGTGACGTCTGAAGGGACTACTGCGGCCGCAGCCATGATTGCCGCAGCCCCCGGGTAATCGCCCGGCACGATGTACTGCCGCGGCTGGTAGGCTTGGCCGCCGGGAATGCGGAAGCGGCGCAGGTCCGGCGCTGCCTCAACCTGAATCCCCGCCTCGCCAAGCACCTGCAGCGTCTGCCGGATGGGCGGCCGGGATTTCATCTCACCGGTGACTTCGATCACCACCTCTTCGCCGATGAGCGGTGCGGCAAACAGCAGTGCAGTGACAAACTGACTGGAGATGGCGCCGCTCACCTGGACGGTGCCGCCCCGCACAGAGCCGCCCTCCAAGGTGATGGGCAGCCGCCCATCCTGGCTGGTGCTCTTTACCCCGAGCTGCGCCAGGGCTGCCAGCAGGTCTCCATGGGGACGCCTGCCCAGAGACTCTGCATAGTCGGTCACAAAGGTGATCTTGGGCAGGGTGACTGCGCAGACGCCCATCAAGAAGCGGAGCACCGCACCGGCGTTGCCCGGGTTGAGTATCCCCGGGTTCTGAGGCCGGCGGCCAAAGCCCTTCACCCGCAGCCGGTCGCCTTCCGGCTTCAGTTCGGCGCCCAGCGCCTCAAGGCACCGCTGAAGGGCCTGGCTGTCTTCGCTGACGGCAGGGCAGTGGATGACCGACTCGCCCTCGGCCAGCGCAGCAGCCAGCAGGTAGCGGGCGGTATAGTTTTTGGAACTGGGCGGGTCAATCGTCCCCTCCAGCCATGCGGCCGGATAGACCCGTACGTCCACAATCCCCCTCCTTTCACGCTAAAGGGGAAGCCGGTTTCTGGCCTCATGGGCCCGTGCAAAGACTTCTGCCAGCTGCTGGCGGTCTCCCCGGGCCACCGCCTCGGCCAGCTGGTCGAGGCTGTCGCGGAACTGCGCCAAGGCATGCTGGATGGGGCCGGCGTTGGTCAGGAAAATGTCGGTCCAAAGCTCCACTGGGCTGGAGGCCACCCGGGTGGTATCCCGGAAGCCCCCGGCTGCCAGGTCCACCACACCGCCCTGCCGCCGGTCCGCCTCGCCGGCGGCCGCAGCCAGGGCGGTGGCCACCAGCTGCGGCAGGTGAGAGACCACGGCGACCCGGGCATCGTGCTCGGCGGGGGACATCTGCCGCAGTTCCGCACCGGCTGACCGGACCAGTTCGGCCACGGCGGCCACCGCCCGGGGATCGGTTCGCTCGGTGGGGGTCAGCACGTAGCGGCAGCCGGCGGGTAGGTCCGCAGCGGCGTGCTCGACGCCGCTGCGCTCCCGGCCGAACATGGGGTGGCCCCCCACAAAGGCTGCGCCCTCAGGCAGATGCGCCTCCCACGCGGCTACAATAGCCGCCTTGGTGGAGCCCACATCGGTGACGATGGTGCCGGGGCGCACCATCGGGCCGTACTCCGCCGCCTGTCTGATGATGACGCCAACTGGCGCCGCCAGCACCAGCACGTCCGCCTGGGCGATCCCCTCCGCAGGATCAGTGGTGTACCGGTCGATGGCGCCCAGCCGGACGGCCAGGTCCAGCGGCCGCCGGCCGATGCCTATCACCTCGTCTGCAACCCCGCTCCGGCGCCAGGCCATGCCCAGCGAGCCGCCGATGAGCCCCACGCCCCAGATGACGATTCGCGGCCTGCGCCCGCCCCAAAAGCCGCCTTCACTAGACATGCACGTGGGCCGCCTGCGGCACCCGCCGGCCCAGCACCCCCGCAATCGCTGTGATCTCTGCCATCATCCGGCTCATGGCCACAGGGCCGATGGTCTGGGCCGAATCGCTCTTGGCCTCGTCGGGCCGCGGGTGCACCTCCACCAGGATCCCGTCTGCGCCGGCCGCCACGGCAGCCCGGGCCATGGCCACCACGAAGGCCCGCTTCCCTACGCCGTGGCTGGGGTCCACCACTACGGGCAGGTGGGTCAGCGACTTGGCCACCACCACAGCGGAAAGATCCAGCGTGTTGCGGGTTGCCGTCTCAAAGGTCCGGATGCCCCGCTCACAGAGGATCACCTGGTGATTCCCCTCGCTCATGATGTACTCAGCCGCCATCAGCCACTCCTCGATGGTGGCGCTCATGCCCCGCTTGAGCAGCACAGGCTTGCCGCAGCGCCCCACTTCTTTCAGGAGGCTGAAGTTCTGCATGTTCCGGGTGCCGATCTGCAGCACGTCCGCGTACTCCGCCACCACGGGAACGTCGCGGGTGTCCATCACTTCGTTGACTACCGGCAGACCAGTCTCTTCCCGGGCCTCGGCCAGGATCTTCAGCCCTTCCACACCCATCCCCTGGAAGCTGTAAGGGCTGGTGCGGGGCTTGAAGGCGCCGGCCCGCAGTGCGTGGACGCCCAGCTCCTTCACCATGTGGGCGGCTTCCAGCAGCAGCTCACGCCCCTCCACCGAGCAGGGTCCGCCCACCACCCAGAGGTCGCCGCCGCCCACCGTGTGCTCGCCGATGCGAATCACCGTGTCCTGGGGATGAAACTCCCGGGAGACCAGCTTGTAGGGCTTGGAGATCGGCGTGACCTTCTCCACCCCTTCCATGGCCTCCAGGTTCAGGCTGCAGAGGGCCTCCCGGTCGCCGCCAATGCAGCCGATGATGGTCCGCTCCACGCCCTGGGACAGGTGGACGCCGAAGCCCAGGCTCTTGACCCGCTTTACCACTTCGTCGATTTGATGCTGTTCAGCACCTTTCTGCATGATGATGATCATGCCAAGCTCCCCCTCCGTGAACGCTCGTATCTCTTGAAGAAACAGGAAAACGGCCTCCATCCCCGGAAGGGACGGAAGCCGTTTTACTTACAGCTTTCCGCGGTACCACCCAACTTGGGCCAAAAAGCCCCACCTCTGCGGAGGACCAGCATCCTCCCCGCCCTTGGTAACGGAGGCGCGCCGGCGTACCTACTGCGGCGGGCCAGGGGCCTGCCGGTTCAGCCTGCACTCACGGGTGTATTTCGGCTCGCCCCGGGCACCGGCTTGCACCTGCCGCCGGCTCGCTGCGGCTCCAGGACGGGTCTACTTTTCCCGCTCATCGCTTTGTGACTATTTGTGCAGAGTATACCCCATGCACCGCGGCAGGTCAACCCTGAATCTGTGCGGCCCGGGTGCCGCTTTTTAGCTCGGCAGCAAAGCTGCGGACCTGTGCCAGCAGCTCCTCACGGGGCAGGCCCTGGCCGCACAGCCGGACGATGGCGCTGCCCACCACAACGCCGTCGGCCAGTTCGGCCACCTGGCGCACCTGCTCGGGGGTGGAGACGCCGAAGCCCACCGCAACAGGGGTGTCTGTACAGGCTTTCACAGCCCGGAGGACGCCCTCGAACTGGGTGGAGAGGCTCTCACGGGCGCCGGTAACCCCCGTGAGGGAGACGCAGTAGATGAAGCCGGAAGCGGCCTCGGCCACCCGCCGCACGCGATCCTCAGGGGAGGTGGGCGCCACAAACTGGACCAGGTCCAGCCCCTGGGCCCGGCAGGCCTCCATCAGTTCATCCGCCTCTTCCAGCGGCACGTCGGGAATGATCAGCCCGTCTACCCCCGCCGCCTTGGCGCGCTGGCAGAAATCGGCCACCCCCGGCACCACCAGCAGGTTGTAATAGGTCATGATCAGAAGCGGCAGGTCGAATCCCTCCGCCCGCACCCGCTGGACCATTTCAAAGACTGTGTCGGTATTGGCACCCGCCGCCAGCGCCCGCTGGGATGCAGCCTGAATCTCCGGCCCATCCGCCAGGGGATCGGAGAAGGGAAGCCCCAGCTCCACCATGTCGACCCCGGCCTCCGCCAGGGCGTGGAGCACGGCGGCGCTGGTCTCCAGGTCCGGATCGCCGGCCGTCACGTACGTGATCAGGGCCTTCTCGCCCCGCTCCCTCAGTTCTGCAAAACGATCCGCAACGCGGCTCACTGCGCTCCCTCCCCCAGGATCCGGTGAACCTGCTCCATATCCTTATCACCGCGACCCGAAACATTGATGATCAGAATCTGGTCCGGCGACATCTCCCGGGCCACCTGGATGCCGTGGTAGACGGCGTGGCTGGATTCCAGAGCCGGGATGATGCCCTCGGTGCGAGAGAGAATCTGCATGCCTTCCAAAGCCTGCTTGTCTGTAACCGCTACGTACTCGGCGATGCCCTCGTCCTTGTAGTAGGAATGCTCGGGTCCCACGCCGGGGTAGTCGAGGCCCGCGGAGATCGAGTAAGCCTCCTGGACCTGCCCGTACCGGTCGCTCAGCAGGTAACTCTTGGCACCGTGGAAGACGCCCACCGATCCCAGGGTCATGGTGGCGCCGTGCTCCTGGGTCTCGAGCCCCCGGCCGGCCGCCTCCACGCCGATGAGCCGCACCTCCGGATAGGCGGTGAACGGGTAGAAGATGCCGATGGCGTTGGAGCCGCCGCCTACGCAGGCCACCACGGCGTCCGGCAGGCGGCCCTCGGCCTCTCGGATCTGCTGCATGGTCTCACGCCCGATGACGGACTGGAAGTCGCGCACCATCATCGGATAGGGATGGGGTCCCACTGCGGAACCGATGATGTAGTGGGTATTCTCCACATTGGTGACCCAGTCCCGAATCGCCTCGTTGCAGGCATCCTTCAGGGTTCGGGAGCCCGACTTGACGGGAATCACCCTGGCCCCCAGGAACTCCATCCGGAAGACGTTGAGCGCCTGCCGGGCCACGTCGATCTCGCCCATATAGATCTCGCAGGGCAGGCCAAAGAGCGCCGCTACTGTCGCGGTGGCCACCCCGTGCTGGCCGGCACCGGTTTCAGCGATGATCCGCTTCTTGCCCATGCGCTTGGCCAGGAGCACCTGGCCCAGGGCGTTGTTGATCTTATGGGCGCCGGTGTGGTTCAGATCCTCCCGCTTGAGGTAGATCTTGGCACCGCCCACCTCGCGGGTAAGGCGCTCGGCGTAATAGAGCGGTGTCGGCCGTCCGTCATAGTGTTTCAGGTAATAGTTGAGTTCCTGCACAAACTCCGGGTCATCCTTGTACCGGTGGTAGGCCTCCTCCAGCTCAATCAAGGCCTTCATCAGCGTCTCCGGCACGTAGCGCCCGCCATAGGGGCCAAAATGGCCCCGCTCATCTGGCTGGCTCAACGGTCGCATTTTGCTGCCCCCTTTGCCATTTCAACAAACTGATAGATCTTGTCAATATCTTTCTCGCCGCCTGTCTCGACGCCGCCTGAGACGTCTACGCCGCCGGGGCAGGCCTGGCGGATAGCCTCCGAAACGTTCTGTGGATTGAGCCCACCAGCCAGGATCAGCTTCGGCCGGCCCGGTTCCAAGGGCTCGTCTGGGCCCGAGAGGGCCACTCCGGCCCGGGCGAGTACCTCTGCTGCCTGCCGGACCAGGCTCCAGTCCAGGGTCTGTCCGGTGCCGCCGTGGATCCCAGGCACGTAGGGGTCCAAAAGCAGGCCGGCGGCCTGCCGGTACGCCGGCAGGGCCTCCAGGTCTTCCGGCCCCTTGATGCGGAAGGCCTTGATCACGGGATACCGGATCCCATCCAGCGCCTCCGGCGGTTCGCTGCCGTGGAGCTGCACGTGGGTCAGGCCGGTGTACTCGGCGATGCGGTTCACCGTCTCAGGGGAGTCGTCCACAAAGACGCCCACCCTGGCCACGCCGGCGGGCAGCCCCTGAATCAGCTGCTGCGCCCGGTCCGGCGTCACCTGGCGCCGGCTGGTGGCGAATACGAAGCCGACCGCATCCGCCCCGGCCTCGGCTGCCGCCAGCCCTGCCTTCATCGTCTTAATGCCGCAGATCTTCACCCACATGGCTGCATCGCCACCTTCCGCCGTCAATAACTGTCCGCTACTGCTCCCGGCCCAAGAGCCGCCGCAGGGCCCTGCCCACATCGGGCTGGCGCATCAGCGACTCCCCCACCAGCACCGCCCTGGCGCCGGCGGCGGCCACCCGCTGGCAGTCTTCCCAGGTGAAAATGCCGGACTCGCTCACCAGGCACCGGTCAGGCGGAATCAGCGAGGCCAGTTCCTCAGTCACCGTCAAACTGGTTTCAAAGGTTTTCAGATTCCGGTTGTTGATGCCCACCAGGGTGGCGCCAGAGTCCAGGGCCAGCGCCATCTCGTCGGCGGTGTGGACCTCCGTGAGGACATCCATCCCCAGGGAGCGGGCCAGGGCCGCCAGGCGGTTCAGATCCGCCGGCGTGCGCCCCTGTGCGCACTCTCCCGCAAAGGCCGACACGATCAGCAGAATGGCGTCGGCTCCGGCGGCCCGGGCTTCGTAGACCTGGTATTCGTCGATGATGAACTCCTTCCGTAGCAACGGCAGTGTCACCGCCTGCCGGATCTCTTCCAGGTATGAGAGGGAACCCTGAAAGAAGCGCTCATCTGTGAGCACCGAAAGGCAGGCGGCGCCATTCGCTTCGTACGCCCGGGCAATGGCCACCGGGTCGAAATCCGGCCGGATCAGCCCCTTGGACGGGCTGGCCTTCTTCACCTCGGCGATCACTCTCATCCCTGGACCCTCACGCAGGGCCCGCTCAAACCCCCTGGAAGGCGGCGCCGCCTCAGCCGCTGCCCGCACGGCGGCCAGCGGCCGCTTCCCCCTGGCGGCGGCCACCTCCTCCTGCTTCACAGCCAGGATCTCCGCAAGAATCACAACGTCCTCCTGGGCACCATGCCCAACCGCTCCATAAAGCCTTTCAGGGTGGGCCGGGAGGCCGCCTCGGCCTTCTCGGCGCCCTTGGCCAGAATCTCTTCGATGATGCCGGGCTCAGAAAGTTCCTTAAACCGCTTCTGAATCGGCTCCAGGGTGGCCACCACCGCCTCCGCCACATCTTTCTTGAACTGGCCGTAGCCGTCGTACTTGCCGGCGATCTCGTCCAGGCTCTGGCCGGTGCAGAGGGAGAGGATCACCATCAGGTTGGAGATGCCGGGCTTGTTCTTCTCATCGTACCGGACCTCCCGGTCCATGTCCGTAACGGCCCGCTTGATCTTCTTCCGGATTACATCGGGGGGATCGGAAAGCAGGATATAAGAGTTGGGATCGGAGGCGGACTTGGACATCTTGGAAGTGGGGTCCTGGAGGCTCATGATCCGGCCGCCCGCCTTCTGCGGGGGAATATAAGGTTCCGGCACGGTAAAGAACTCCTCCTGGAACCGGCGGTTCAGCCGGATGGCAATGTCGCGGGTCAGTTCCAGGTGCTGCTTCTGGTCCTCACCCACCGGCACGTGGGTGGCCTGGTAGAGCAGGATATCTGCCGCCATCAGGGCCGGGTAGGTGAAGAGACCGGTGGTGACCACTTCTGCCTTCCGCGCCTTGTCCTTGAACTGGGTCATCCGGCTCATCTCGCCGAAGTAGCTGCTGACCTCCATCAGCCAGCCCATCTGGGCGTGATCCGGGTTGTGGGACTGGACGAAGATGGTGGCCACGTTGGGGTCGATGCCGGCCGCCACGTAGAGCCGGGCGAGGTCCAGGGTGTTCTGGTAGAGTTCCTTGGGATCCTGGGGCACCGTCAGGGCGTGCAGGTCCACCACGCAGAAGTAGCACTCCGCCTGGTGCTGCAGCTTGACGAAGTTGCGCATGGCGCCCAGGTAGTTGCCCAGGGTCAGCTTGCCGCTGGGCTGGATGCCCGAGAAGACCCGCCGAATGGGTGTGGACTTGGAAGGCGCATTCTCTGCCATGGAAAAACTCGCTCCTTCGGCAATTGCCATGATTTGATTGCTCGCTGTCTATTCGGCATACCAGCTGAATTCCCTTGAACCAAGTCGCCCCACAGGGGCAGGCTTTACGATGCTACCGCTGCCAGCTTCTGAGTCAGGTGGCGCAGCCCCTCCAGGGCCCGGCGGGCCTCGCCGCTGTCGATGGACTCGGCCGCCAGTGCGATACCTTCTTTCATGGTCTTGACCCGGTCAGCCGCCAGCAGGGCTGCTGCCGCGTTGAGCAGGACCACGTCGCGCCGGGGGCCCGTCTCGCCGTTCAGAATCGACTCGGTGATCTTCGCATTCTCTGCAGGTACGCCGCCTCGCACATATTCGCGGGGCGCCCGCTGGATGCCAAAGTCCTCCGGTACAATCCGGTAGGTGTGAACGAAGCCGTCGACCACTTCCGACACCACGGTGGGAGCCGAGATGGAGATCTCGTCCAGACCGTCTTCGCCGTGGACCACCAGGGCGTGCCGGCAGCCCAGATTGCCCAGCACCCGGGCCAGGGGTTCGGTCAGATTGGCCTTAAAGACGCCCATCACCTGAGCCAGTGCGTTGCACGGGTTGGTCAGAGGCCCGAGGAGGTTGAAGATGGTCTGGGTGCCAAGGTCCCGCCGGACCGCGGCCACGTTCTTCATGCTGGTGTGGACCGCAGGAGCGTAGAGGAAGCCGATGCCCACCTCGTCGATGCACTGGCCCACCTGGCTGGGAGTGAGATCCAGCCGCACGCCCAGGGCCTCCAGCACGTCGGCGGAACCCGTGAGGCTGGAGGCAGCCCGGTTGCCGTGCTTCGCCACTGCCACGCCGCAGCCCGCCACCACAAAGGCGGCCGTGGTGCTGATGTTGAAGGTGTTGGACCGGTCGCCGCCAGTGCCGCAGGTGTCAACGGCTACCGGGCGGTTGTGGTGCACCCGGGCCGCCTTGTCCCGCATCACCCGGGCGCACCCGGTGATCTCGGCCACGGTCTCCCCCTTAATCCGCATGGCCATCAGGAACGCCGCGACCTGGGCCGGAGTTGCCTCGCCATTCATGATGAGCGACATCGCCGTCTCTGCCTGGGCTTCGGTGAGATCCTTGCCCTCGGCCACCAGTGCGATCAGCGCCTTCATATCCATCTCCACCGTAAACCCCTCCTATATCTTTGCCGCAGGAACCGGCAAGCTCAGGAAGTTTTTCAGCAACTGTTTGCCGCCCTCTGTCAGAATCGACTCGGGATGGAACTGGACGCCGTGTACCGGGTGCTCTCGATGGCTGAACCCCATCACCAGCCCATCCTCAGTTTCAGCCGTCACAACAAGCGATTCGGGGAGGCTCTCCCTCTCAATCATCAGCGAATGGTAGCGGGTGGCGGTAAGCGGGTTAGGAAGCCCGGCAAAGAGCCCCTCGCCGGTGTGGCGAATCCGGCTCACCTTGCCGTGCACCAGGGTGGGCGCCGGCACCAGCCTGCCCCCGTAGACCAGGCCGATGGCCTGGTGGCCCAGGCAGACCCCAAGGATTGGCGTGGTGGGCCCCAGGGCCCGGATGACGTCCATGGAGACGCCCGCCTCCGCCGGGGTGCAGGGGCCGGGACTGATGACGATCCGCTCCGGGCGAAGGGACTTCACCTGGTCCACCGTGATCCGGTCGTTGCGGACCACCTGCAGATCTGCCCCCAGTTCCCCCAAGAACTGGACCAGGTTGTAGGTGAAGGAGTCGTAGTTGTCGATCACCAGGATCACAGCAGACCCTCCTCTGCCATCTCCAGGGAACGAACCAGGGCCCGGGCCTTGTTCAGCGACTCCGCGTATTCCCGGTCGGGATCGCTGTCGGCCACGATGCCGGCGCCCGCCTGGATATAGACCTTCTCGCCTTTCATCACCATGGTGCGGATGGCGATGCAGTTATCGCTGGAGCCGCTCCAGCTGAAGTAGCCCACAGCGCCGCCGTAGACACCCCGGCGGGTCGGCTCCATCTCGTCGATAATCTCCATGGCCCGCACCTTGGGGGCGCCGGTCAGGGTGCCAGCAGGGAAGACTGCAGCCAGCACGTCGAAGGCGTCCTTGCCCTCCGCCACCTCACCCTGCACGTCGCTTACCAGGTGCATCACGTGGCTGTAGCGCTCCACCCGCATCATCTCCGGCACGCAGACCGTGCCATAGCGGCAGACCCGCCCCAGGTCGTTCCGGCCCAGATCCACCAGCATCACGTGCTCAGCCCGCTCCTTCTCGTCGGCCAGGAGCTCCTCCGCCAGCCGCCGGTCTTCCTCCGGGGTGCTGCCCCTGGGCCGGGTGCCGGCGATGGGCCGCATCTCGGCAATGCCGTCCTCCACCCGCACCAGCATCTCCGGCGAGGAGCCGATGATCTTCAAGTCGCCGAAGGAAAGGTAGAACATGTAGGGCGACGGGTTGACGGTGCGGAGAATCCGGTAGATGTCGAGGGGCCGGCTGCGGACCGACGTCTGGAGCCGCTGGGAAAGCACCACCTGGAAGACGTCGCCCTGCCGAATGTACTCCTGGGCCTGCAATACCCCTTCCATGTACTCCTCCCGGGTGACGTTGGCCGCCACCTCAAGGGGCCGGGGACGGGGACGGGTGAACCCCGGCGGCACCGGAATGGGCCCCCGCAGCCGGTCTGCGGCGCTGTCCAGCAGGGCCTGGGCAGTGAGATAGGCCACGTCCGGATGCTCGCCCGGCATGGTGTTGGCCACCAGCAGGAGCTTGTGCTTCAGGTGGTCGAAGACGACTACCAGTTCCGGGATGATGTAGAGGGCGTCCGGCAGGGCCAGATCGTCCTGAGGCGGGTTGGGCAGCCGTTCGTAGCACCGGACGGCGTCGTATCCCAAGTACCCCACTGCGCCGCCGTAGAAGCGGGGCAGTCCCTCAGGCTGGTAGACCCGAAACTCCTGCATCACCTGGCGCAGGTGGCTGAGGGGATCGCCCTCCAGGATCCGCCCCTCCTGAGCATCCTGCGCCACATGCCCCACCGTTTGATATTCGCTGGCGGCCTCGCCCTCCATCACCCGGCTCACCCCGCTGCGGTGAGACAGGGTGAGCAGCGGACGGGAGCCCAGGATGGAATAGCGGGCCACCTTTTCGCCGCCCTCCACCGACTCCAGCAGGAAGGCGCCCGCCTCGTCCAGGCAGAGCTTCATGAATACCGAAATCGGCGTCTCCAGGTCAGCCAGGACCTCCCGGTAGACCGGGATCAGCGTGTACTCCTTCGCCAGATTGCGATAAGTCTCCAGGCTCGGCTGATACATCACCCTGCGCCCTCCTCTGCTGCATTTATCTAACAATATAAAAAGCCTTCGTCCCTCTTCGGGACGAAGGCTTGCAGCCTACGCGGTGCCACCCCAATTCGACGACATACCAATGCCGCCGCGCTCATACGCAGGTACTAACATACCCTCTTTCCGGTAACGGCGGAAGACACCGGTCAGCATACTTGCCCGAAGGCGTTCAGCGGACAGCTCATGGGCCCATTCGCCGGAATCCCCCGTGCCGGTCCTTTCACCATGGAGCTGGTTGGCCAACCCCCGCCGGCTCGCTTTGACGGTTCGTCATCCGGGTACTCTTCCCAATCATCGCCCAAAGTGGATCGGTTAAAGTTGTATCCAAAGTTACCACCAGAAAGCCGGGCTGTCAACTACTCTGCCTGCGGTTTTTTCAGAAAGAATGCATCAGTGGCGCTGCTCGGCTGGGCTGTGCATGGTGTAGATTGCGAAGCACACGGCGGGCACCACCAGGATGGCCATGGTGCTCACCAGCAGGTAGGAGTAGGGCAGGTGGTCGTAGAGCAGTCCGCCCAGCACAGGCCCCGTCATGCGGCCGATGCCCACGGCGCCCCCAATAAAGCCCTGGAAAAAGCCCAGCCGGGAGGGCGGCGAGAGCTTTGCCACCGCGGCCGGCACCGCCGGCCAGAGGAACATCTCGCCGGCGGTGAGGAGCATCATGCTGGCGGCGAAGGCCGGATACTGGTCGGACGCCAGCATCACCCCAAAGGCGCAGGCAAAGAGCAGCGTTCCCACAAACATTTGGGATGAGAGGCTGCGGAAGATCCGCACTGCGAGACTGAGCAGCGGCTGGCCGAGGACGATGAGCAGGCCGTTCAGCGTCCACAGGACGCTGTAGGCAGAAAGGGGAAGCCCGATATCCTGCATATGGACGGCCACCGGCCCCTGCCACTGTACGTAGGTGAGCCAGAGCACCAGCAGGCCGAAAAAAAGCGCCACCAGCGGTACCCACGGAACCGGCGGTTCCTGGGCGGCATCCCGTTCCGCGCCTCCCACGGCGGATAACTCGGAGAGGACCTCTCCATCCTGAGCCTGCTCCGGGCGGGACGGGCGAATGAAGATAAAGGCGAAAACAGCATAGAGAAAAAGGAGCAGCGAGGCCATCTGGAAAGCCAGGGCGAAGGAGCGCTGGGCAACAATTCCGCCGACGGCGGTGCCTACAGCCACCCCCGCATTGTTGGCCACGTAGATGAAGTTGAAGGCCCGCCGGCCTCCTTCGGGCCAGACCTGCGCGGCCAGCGACTGTACAGCCGGCACACAGAGGTTGACAGCAAAGCCGAAAGTAATCATAACTGCCACGTAGAGCGGCCAGCTGGCAAAGACGGCCGGCAGACAGATGGAGCCGGAGGCCAGGATCAGCCCGGTGAGAAGGATGGGGCGGGCGCCCACCCGGTCGTACAGCCAGCCGCCGGCCATCTGGCCCAAGGCTCCGGCCCCCGAGTGGAGGAACAGGACAACGCCCGCCACCGTGAGCGAGCGTCCCAGTTCCTCGTGGATGTAGATCGAGTTGATAGGCCATACAAAAGAAAGGCCAACGTTATTGAGAAGGGCGCCCACGGCCAGCAGCCAGAGCATGTGCGGATATGCTGCGACGCCTTGCCGGGTGCGCGAAAGAATGTTCAACGAGGTTGCCAACCCCCGCTCACTGGATAATAGCGCAACGTTAGTATTTTAGCATGCAGCATAATAGCCCCCCATCCTCCAGAAGGAGGAATGGGGGGCTACGGATTGCGCGCTGATTAGGGGGTCTTGGTCGCCCAGAAGCCCTGAGCCGCCAGGGCCTGGGTGACCGCGGTGGAAAGGGCCGCTGCGGCAACCACCTTGACCAGATCCAAAGGGACAAAGGGCAGAATCCAGCCGCTGACCACGGCGGCCAGGCCGTGGCCGCCCACCAGCATGGCCCAGCCGGCACCGCCCAGGTAGACGACACAGAGGCCGGCCAGCATGGCCAGGGCCGTACGCCAGTAGGTCTGACTGCGGCTGCACGGTGCCAGAAGCCCCACTATCCAGGCTGCAGCTGGGGCGCTCAGCAGATAGCCACCGGTGGGACCCAGCAGTACACCCACGCCAGCGGTTCCGCCGGCGAAAACCGGCAGGCCAGCGGCGCCCAGCAGCAGGTAGAGCAGCATTGATATGGCGCCCCAGGTACGTCCCAAAAGCCCACCCGCCAGCAGAATCGCCAGCACCTGCAGGGTGACCGGCACGGTGGGAATGCCTGGTAGGAAAAAGCGAATTTGGGCCACCACCCCTGTGAGGCCGGCAAAGAGGGCAGCCAGAATCAAGTCACGCAGAGACCGGTTGCGCATGGTGAACACACTCCGCATACGTTAACGTTTTTGTCGAGCACAGGTTAACATATGCAGAGAGATGCGTCAACGCCTTTTCACATTTCACGCATGCGGCGCCGTTTCCCCAGGACGCAGGGTGACGTCCCCGGCCAGCACCCGCTTCAACTCCCCACTGGCGGTGCGGACCAGCAGTGCGCCGTCCAGGTCCACGTTCTCCGCCACTCCTTCCAGGTCCGCCCCGCCGGCCACTGAGAGCACTCGCACGGGCTGCCCCAGCGTAACCGAGAGGGTGCGCCAGCGGTCCAGCACAGCCGGGAACCGCCCGGCAAGAAGCAGGTCATAGCCTTCCTCCAGCCGGGCCATCGTCGCCTGCACCAGGGGCGCTCGGGGCACCGGCCTGCCCAGTTCCGCCATGAGGGAAGTGGCCGTCTCCCGGATCTCCGGAGGAAACTGCTCCCGGGCGAGGTTGACGTTCAGCCCGATGCCGCAGACCACGAAGGAGACCCGCTCCATTTCGGCCTCCATCTCCGTCAGGATCCCGCAGAGCTTCCGGCCGCCGATCTGGATGTCGTTGGGCCACTTGATGCCGGCCGGCAGCCCCGTCACCGCCCGCACGGCCTCCGCCACGGCCACCGCAGCCACCAGCGTAATGCGGGGCGCCTCGTAGGGCGGCAGGCTGGGCCGCAGCACAAGGGAGATTGCCAGGGCAGATCCCCGGGGGGTACTCCAGGCTCGCCCCAGGCGGCCGCGGCCGGCGGTCTGCTCATCGGCGATCACCATAAGCCCCTCCGGTGCGCCGGCCCGGGCCAGCTCCTTGGCGACGTCGTTGGTGGAGGCCACGCTGGGCCGGTACTCAATCTGCCGACCGAAACGCCGGGTGGTCATGCCCGGGAGAAGCTCGTCCGGGGTGACGGCATCCGGTGCGGCCAGCAGCCGGTAGCCCAGGCGGGGCTGGGCCTCCACCAGATAGCCCCGGTCCCGGAGCGACTGGACCTGCTTCCATATGGCCGTACGGCTTACGCCCAGCCGGCGGGAGAGCTCCTCGCCGCTCACCCACCCCTCCCCGGCGGCCCGGAGGGCAGCCAGCAGCTGGCTGTGGTCAGACATGCGATCCCTTCCTTTCAACCAGGCTGGGCCGCACCTGGCCGGCAGCCTTGGTTCCTGCTTCCACTGTACCCTACCCGAAGCATCCCATCAACCGGGCCGCCTGACTGTGAGTGTGAGTTATGAGTGTGGTCGAAGCCCTGCTGAACGAAAAGCGATGAGGGCCGTCCCCATGGCCCCGTAAAAATCGAGTAGGAGGGGGCGGCTAGCCCCCGTCCTCTCACACCACCGGACATGCGGGTCCGCATCCGGCGGTTCGCCAG